>MDTG01077173.1_pt1 | contig 10702 bp, 8 predicted proteins | sample 811421 | NCBI WGS metagenome assembly MDTG01 (sample SAMN05326645, study PRJNA326480) | marine metagenome | isolation source: seawater | place: Pacific Ocean: South East | collected 2011
GCATGGGCAATCGACTCAGCGTCGGTAAACGTTAGGTAGGTTTCTTCATGAGGTAGCTTGCGCTGATCCAATAAAGTTAAGGAGAAGTCGCTGAAAGTAACAGCGTGAAAGTTACTCGCATAAGCCGTGTTAAGCATTCAGTCATTCGCACTGTGTTAGGGTGTGCGAATATTATACCTTGAATTCATTCACGATGGCTTTCAATTGCTCTGCCTGTTCACTGAGTTTTTGTGTCGCCTTGGCCGTGGACTGTGCATCATCAACCGTTTGCTCAGAAAAACTGTTGATTCGTACGATATTTTCACTGACCTCCTCGGCGACGGTGCTTTGCTCTTGAGCGGAGGAGGTGACTAATTGATTCATTTGATGGATGGTTGCAATGGATTGCAAAATGGTTTCCAAAGATAAACCAGTATCTTTCGATTGATTCACCGCTTCTTCTGCCTGTGATTTCGAAGCTTCCATGGCGTTAACCGCCTGCGTCGCATTGTCTAAGAGTCGTTGAATGATGTTGCCAATTTCGGCCGTGCTCTCCGCGGTGCGCCCAGCTAGGGTACGTACTTCATCGGCAACGACGGCAAAGCCTCGACCTTGTTCGCCAGCTCGTGCGGCTTCAATGGCTGCGTTTAATGCCAATAAATTTGTTTGCTCTGCAATATTACCAATGTCTTGTGACGCGGTGGCTATTTGTTCCACTTCATTGGCTAAAGCCTGGATGACGGTTTGAGCATTTTCAATATTATCGGCAAGTGTGTTAATCCCCTGGATGTTTTGTTTGACCACTTGCTGGCTTGATTCGGATTCATCATTCGCTTGCTGGGTGGCTTTTGAAGCTTCCCCTGCATTGCTGGACACCTCCATGGAGGTTTGCGCCATTTGTGTGATAGCGGTGGCCACTTGCTGGATTTCATGTTGCTGGTTTTCAATGCCTTCATGGGTATGCTGGGCTATGTTTCTTACATCTTCAGTGCTTTTTGTAACACCCAGTGCTAGGTTAGCCAGGACTTTAATCATTAACTGTAAATGGGTTGTGAAACCATTGAACCGATTGACTAGGGTGCCGATTTCATCTTGAGCCTTGGTTTCTAAGCGAACCGTTAAGTCCCCTTTACCGGTCGACATGCCCTCAAGCTCACGGATGATTTTAAAGAGGTTGGATGTAATGCTATTGGCAATAAGTAGAGAGCCGATGCAAATGAGAATGACAATGACGCAGGCAATGACCATACCTGTGGTTAAAGAGAGCTGACTGTCTTCTTTTGCCTGAGCGAGGCGCTGTGCGAAGTCCTCATGAGCTTGGGCACGAAACCCTTTGAGTGAATCGCTGAATTCGGCGTACTCTTCATTCATGGCTTGGGCAAGCTGACGCATATTGCCAAGCTCCATCTCACCATTAATGAGCCCTGTAGTGAGCTTGCTTGCCGTGCTGATGTATTTCTTTAATAGAGCGTCGAGTGTATCTGTATTAGAGCTATATTGTGGCGCAAGAGTGGAGATTGTCTGCAATAACTCTTCAATGGTTGTTTGGTGCACTTGCGCTTGTTTTATTAAGTTAATTTCACTTTCAGAAATGGCATCTTGTAATGCTGAGCGGGCGGCAAATAACTCAAGCCAGATGACCCCTATCTTTTCAAGAATAGGGTAATTCACCACCTGTATGCGCTCAAGTCGCTTGTCATTGGTTTGCGTGGCTTCAAAATGATATGCCACATAACTAGCAAAGCCTAAAGCGCTGATGAGCGCGATACTTAGGATTTTATATTTGAGTGATAACCGAGAGTAAATTGCCATAGGTATCCTTGGCGCAGTGCGCATTCCATTTATTGGGTTTAGTCAAAAAAACCAATGTGGGCAAGTTTTTGGCAAGAAATGTCATAAAACGATCACAAAAAAAGCCCACATAAAATGTGGGCTTTTTTCTTGTTCAAGGTGTTACGCCACTTGAACAGGGATGGCATTAGAAGTGTGGCTAACTTCGTTACCATCGGCTAAATAAATCAGGCGAGGTTTATATGCTTTAAGTTCTTCATCACTGTAACCAGAGTAAGCACAGATAATGACACGCTGTCCCACTTCGGCTAAATGAGCGGCTGCACCGTTAACTGAAATAATGCCGCTGCCTTCTTCGCCACGGATGGCATAAGTGGTAAAGCGCTGACCATTTTCAATGTTATAAATTTGAATTTGCTCGTTTTCATAGATGCCGGCCATATCCAATAGATTACCATCTATGGCACATGAACCTTCATATTCTAATACTGCATGAGTCACACGGGCTTGGTGTAGCTTTGCTTTAAGCATGGTGGATTGCATATTTACAACCTTGTAAAACGAATGTCAGTCTATGAGTTTAGATAAACCAAGCTAGGTTTTTCTTCATTACTCATTCTTAAGGGAGGCGCAGTATGCCCGAAGCATTTTGTTGATTCAATGATGCTTCGGGTTGGGGATTACTGCTTAAGGTTAATTCTTAAATTATCGATCAAACGTGCTTTACCTAAAATAGCCGCTGCTAATACAACCATGTCGGTATCGGTTTCTACGGCTGGTCGTAATGTTTTGGCATCACGCACTTCAACGTAGTCTGGTGTAAAACCATGGCCCACTAACTCTTGTTTGGCTAATACACAAAGTTCGGCAAAGTTTTTCTCTCCGCTTTGAATCTTTTCACTGATCTCATTAAGCACGCGGTAAATATGGCCCGCGGTGTTTTTTTCGTCTTCGGTTAGGTAATTATTGCGTGAGCTCATGGCTAAGCCATTTTCTTCACGGCAAGTAGGCACACCGACCACATCAAACGGTAGGTTGAGGTCATCAACCATTTTACGAATCACCGCTAACTGCTGGAAATCTTTTTCACCAAAGAACGCGGCATCCGGTTGAACCATATGGAACAGCTTACTAACCACTGTAGCCACGCCGTCAAAGTGACCCGGACGCGAATCGCCACATAACCCTTCGCTGACAACCGGCACGCTGATGGTGGTTTGGGCGTCTTGGCCATGGGGGTACATTTCATCCACTGATGGGAAAAACAATAAATCACAATCACGGTCGCGCAAGTGCTCTTGATCAGCGGCTAAGGTGCGCGGGTAGCGACCTAGGTCATCAATGTCGTTAAATTGCAGTGGGTTGATAAAGATACTGGCCACCACAAAGTCACATTCTTCTGAGGCTTGATCAATTAAGATCATATGGCCTTCATGTAAGTTGCCCATGGTGGGTACAAAACCAATGCGTTTGCCGGCATCACGGGCCGCTTTGATTTCAGCTTGGAGTTCTACAATGGTTTCTACCGTGTTCATGCTTTAAATCCATGTTCAGGCCCAGGGAACGCGCCTTGTTTTACTTCATCGTTATAGGCTGAAAATGCTTCGCTGATGGTGCGACCTTCAACCATATAATTTTTAACAAATTTAGGAATATGACCTGGGTTCATGCCCAGCATGTCATAACATACCAATACTTGGCCGTCGGTATCACTGCCTGCGCCAATACCGATCACTGGCACGTTAACGCTTTGAGTCAGCTTTTTAGCCAGCTCGCTTGGCACACATTCCAGCAATAGAACATCGGCACCGGCGGCTTCCATAGCTTTGGCGTCGGCAATCATTTGCTCTGCTGCTGCATTTTCACGGCCTTGTACTTTATAGCCACCCAGTTTGTGAACATACTGAGGGGTAAGTCCCAGGTGTGCACAAACGGGAATACCACGTTCGCTCATGGCTTCAACGGTATCCACCAACCATGCACCGCCTTCTAGTTTGACCATCTCGGCACCGGCTTGCATGAGCTCGGCAGCACAAGCAATGGCTTGCTCGGTTGTGGCGTAGGTCATGTAGGGCATATCAGCCATTAATAACGCGCCTTGATTGCCTTGTTTGACGGCGGCCGTGTGATAACACATGTGTTCCAGGGTAACCGGAACGGTGCTGTCCTTGCCTTGCAATACCATGCCTAAGGAATCGCCAACCAATAACACGTCGATGCCTGCGCTACTTGCCAAGTGCGCAAAGGTTGCATCGTAGGCGGTGACCACGGTGAATTTTTCCTTGTTGCCTTTACACTGGTGCAGAGTGTTAATGGTGGTTTTACTCATAAGCTGGCTCACTGTTTTAATATGGGGCGTATAGTCCAGATCTGGACGGAGTAAGTCAAATGCCTTTTTTGACAGGCTCAAGGTCAAACGGTACACGGCTTAAAAAGCGGCTGAAATCTAAGCCGTTATCAAAGCATAATTGTGGCACCAAATCAGCCAAAGGGTACAACACAAAGCTCCTTTCGTGCATATGAGCATGGGGAACAGTGAGTCTTGGTGTGTGAATGTTAGCATTACCGTAAAGCAGTAGGTCGCAATCCAAGCTGCGCTCGCCCCAGTGACGAAGGCGCTTGCGTCCATGCTGCTGCTCGATGGATTGCAGTAGGTCCAGTACATCATGAGGGCCAAGCTGAGTTTGTGCGTGCGCCACTGCATTAATGAAGTCGGGCTGATCTTGTGGGCCAACTGGTTTGCTTTGATAAAGTGGGCTGATTCGAGCATTGCGTAGATGCTTATGTTGAGCCAGCGTGGAAAAGGCTTGCTCAACATGATCTAACGGCTGGTCTAGATTACTGCCTAGACCTATGTAGATATCGATCCAGGCTTTCATGGGGATAACCTAGTTTGTGGAGTCGTTACGGCGTCTTGGGCGACGATCAGATCGAGGCTTGCGTTCACGGATGCGCTCACGATCTTGATATTGCTGTTTTGCTTGTTGAACCAGATGAGCGTTATCACGTTGATACTGTGTCCACCATTTGCCCGCGCCAGCTAGTTGTTCACCGGCTTGTTCGCGCAGTAATAAAAAGTCATACGCTGCACGGAATTTAGGATGCGTGAGTATACTTTCAAGGTGCTTTTTTACTCGACGCTCTAGTCGACGCTGCATATCCCATATATTACGCACCACATCGGTAAAGCGTCTTGGAATGGCGGTATGGGTTTGCTGGTTGCTTAGTACCTGACTGGTGGCTTGGTGATAAGCCGCCGCCGGGGGCATGCCTTGTTTTTCAAATGTTTTTTGAGACTCCAGCACACAAGGCCACAAAAACACTGAAACTAAAAATGCTGGGGTCAGAGTCTTGCCTTGCGCCACTCGCTCATCGCTGTTGGCAAGTGCTTGCATAACAAGGCGGCGATAGAAGTCGTTTTCTTCAATGCATTGCTGAGAATGAGGGAATAACTGCCCAAATAAACCATATTGCTCAAGTAGCTCAAATGTTCGTTGTGCATAACCGGCCATAAATAACTTTAAGACTTCATCGAATAATCGAGCGGCAGGAACATCGGACATCAGGTGTGCAAGTTCATTGATGGGCTCGGCCGTTTTAGCGGCGATTTTGAAGTCGAGCTTGGCGGCGAAACGGACCGCACGTAACATGCGCACAGGGTCTTCGCGGTAACGGGTCTCAGGGTCGCCAATTAAACGAATATTTCGGCGTTTAATATCTTGAATGCCACCGGCATAACTGCGAACTGAAAAATCCTTAATGTCGTAATACAGGGCATTAATGGTGAAATCACGGCGAACGGCGTCTTCATCAATGGTGCCATAGACATTATCACGCAGCAGCATGCCAGAATCACTGGTCTTAGATTGCTGCTTTCCTTGAGCATTGTCGTGATGACCGCGAAGTGTGGCCACTTCAATCACATCTCGGCCATAGACCACATGGACCAAACGAAAACGGCGGCCAATTAAACGAGAGTTACGAAACAGTTTATTAACTTGCTCTGGGCTGGCATTGGTTGCCACGTCAAAATCTTTTGGGTTTAGGTCTAACAGTAGGTCGCGTACGCCACCACCTACTAGGTAAGCTTCAAAGCCTGATTTTTTTAAGCGATAAAGTACTTTGAGTGCATTTTCGCTGATGTTATCACGGCTGATATTATGGTCGTTGCGTGAAATGATCTGCACTTGCCCATCGGATACGGCTGGCGATTTTTTGAGTTTGGAAATAAGACGTTTAAACATGGTCAAATTGAAAGCGTAATTGATGGGAATGAGATAGCAAAATAATAATAATGTTAAGCCGTTTGCTGGTTTTTAAGGAGTTGGGAGTGTACAGAAGTTAAGCACAAACGCAACAAAAGTAGGGGTTAGCCTGTGTTTAAGGGTCATTAAGGGGTCGTTTGAACTGAGGAGAAAATGTCGAGGGCAGCTTTATTATTTTTATTGGTGCTGCCCGGGATTCGATTCGAGTGTTTTATTATTTTTATTATTATTAGTGTCGAATTGTGTTTTGGGTATCTGGTGCGCCCTTGTTGTTATTTTAATAATGGGTCACTAAACACTCAGAACACGAATTCTGTCTGGCCTGTTATTTTAATTATTTTGGCCCACAACTTTAAAATGACTTTTTTATTTTTATTGATGTCTATTTAAAGCTATGTGCAACTTCACTTTGTTATTTTTATTTGTGTGAATGTCGCTAAGTGTCCCTAATAAAGCATTTGCCGTGCCAGTTTTTAAAAACCCTTTAAATTCAAGGGTTTACGTTTTTTATTTGTTGCTACCCCAGTGTTCTGTCAGAGGTTTGTTACTTACCACCACCTTTGTGTGGCACAGATTGGGCACTTGGGTAACGCCGGTAACAACTTGACGCACACAGTCTGAAAATAAATGGAATTATTGACTGGGTCTAAGGGTAATGTTCGATTAAGTGTGCAATGACCCGAACAAAATCAATCATTTAGCGTCAGTTGAATGAAATCATCAGGTGGGCGGTCAAAAAATCGACAAATCGCTATTGCTGGCGACTATAGGTTGATGTTGTTGGGCTTTGCCGTGTTACCAAGGCGAGAGTGGGGGGAATAAATCAAGCAAATTGCTTTAAGCTTGTTGCGCGCTTGGCGATCAAACTCAAAGCAATCAGCTTCAGATGCCTATTATTATTTTTATTAATGGCCCGATGTGTAAGTGGCGGTTCTTATTTTTATTGTGGTCACTTAAACACCTATCATTGATGCTTTGTTATTTTTGTTTGTGCATCAATGTGACTTGTTGTGTCTATTGCATGGGGTGTGCCATAAAGTAAAAGTCTAATAAAAACAGCCACTTACAGATATTTATTTTGATGGCAGGGGTGTTTGCTGGGTTTACTGTTACTTTTTCTGACGCTTTAGGGCCTAGTCGTGGGACGACAGGTAACATTTTGACGCTGGGTAACAGTTTATCTGCGCGACGCTCTTTTATGGTAATAAAGAGCGACCGCTGAAAAGGCGAGTGAAGCTTATAAGGCTTACTTGGCCTTCTTGCGTGGGATTCCAAGTCGCTGGCGACGCTCCCATAAACTCTTACGGCTAATCCCCAGCTTTTGAGCCAGTTCGGTTTCGGTCATTTTGTCTTCATTTTCTAATACAAAATGCTGGAAGTAATCATCCAGTGATAATTCCGATGGATTGATGTCTTGAGCCTCTCGCTCAGTGTTTGCATCGTCTTTTTGTAAGGATGCCATCATTGAAGCGGGTACCTTATCATCACTGGTGATTTCGATGGCCATTGCATCGGCATTGATGGCTTCGCCATCATTCAAAATCACGGAGCGCTCAACGGCATTTTCTAATTCACGCACGTTACCAGGCCAGGCGTATGTGCTGATGTCCCGTTTACACTGATTGGAAAACTCTAGGAGGGGGCGGTTTAACTTTTCACATGCTCGCTCAAGTAATTTTTGCGCAAGCTCGAGAACGTCGTCACCTCGATCACGCAGGGGCGGCAGTTTCAACTCCACTACATTTAATCGGTAGTATAAATCTTCACGGAACTCGCCTTTTTTTGCCAGCTCTTTTAAATTTCGGTGAGTGGCGGCCACCAAGCGCACGTTCACTTTTTTGCTTTGTACACTACCCACGCGGCGAATTTCACTTTCTTGTAAAACACGCAGCAAGCGCGCTTGGGCTTCCAATGGCAGCTCACCAATTTCATCTAAGAATAAGGTGCCGCCATCGGCCGCTTCTACCAACCCTTGGCGAACCGAAGTGGCGCCGGTAAATGCGCCTTTCTCATGGCCAAATAATTCAGACTCGATGAGGGTTTCCGGAATGGCGGCGCAGTTAACACTGATCATGGGCGCGTCATGACGTGTACTTTGATCATGGATTGCACGGGCAACCAATTCTTTACCGGTACCGGATTCACCCAGAATAAGCACGGTGGCATCGGTTGGGCTGACTTTGCCGATTTTTTTAAATAAGTCCTGCATGGGTGGGCAGCTGCCAATGATGCCACTGGTTGGGTGTACTTTTTGAATCTCTTGTTTGAGGACTTGGTTTTGACGCTCAAGATTTTGAGATTTTAAAATGCGCTGCACTGCAATGAGCATCTCATCGTGGTCAAACGGTTTGGCAATGTAATCCACAGCGCCCAGTTTCATTGCATCCACGGCACTTTTTAAACTGGCATAACTGGTCATGATTAAAACCGGAGTGTTGCTGGCCAGTTCGATGAGCTCGGTACCATGGCCACCGGGTAAGCGTAGATCGCTGATGATGAGGTCAAACTGATCTAGGTCGAATTCTTTAGCGTCGGTTAAGGTTGGCGCCTCCTCAACCTGATAGTCATTACGTTCTAACAAGCGGCGCAAGGCGCTGCGAATGACTTTTTCGTCTTCTACGATGAGAATCTGGGTCATTGTATTTCCTTGTTCATGCAGTCGACTCTTCTTGGAATCGAGGTAAGCTGATCACCACGCAGGTACCATTGCCTTGGATGTCATCGGCAGGGCTTTGAATGTTGATGTGGCCGTAATGTTCTTCAATGATGCTGTACACCAAAGCCAGACCCAGCCCGGTGCCTTTACCCACTTCTTTGGTTGTGAAAAAGGGTTCAAAAATTTGCTCGATGGTGTCTGCACTGATGCCGCTGCCTTGGTCGATGACCTTGATGATGATTGAGTGACGCTCGGTGATGCTTTCAATACGAATAACACTGTTATCTGGGCTGGCGTCTCTGGCGTTGCTGAGTAGATTCACAAAGACTTGTTGCAGTCGCTGCTCATCTCCAAGCACGATGCAGTCATCAGTGCAGTTGTTTTCAAAGCGAATGTCGTCAGTGCGGCCACTGAGCTGTAATAAGTTAATGGCATCCTGTGAGCAGGCTTTCATATCCACCGGACCTTGTTCTTTATGCTGAAGGTGATTGCCGGTATGGGAGAAGTTCACCAGTGATTGCACGATGCGCGTGACCCGATGAGTTTGCTCTAGAATTTGTTCACCGATATCCAGTAAGTGTGGGTTATCGGTTTCGTATTTAATGTCTTGGGCTAAACAGGCAATGCCAGTAATGGGGTTGCCGATTTCATGGGCCACACCAGCGGCTAGACGGCCAATGGATGCTAAGCGCTCGCTGTGAATCAGCTCTTCTTCTAATAACTGGGTATCGGTTTGATCTTCAAGCAAGATCACAAGGCCGCCGTATTCATGATTATCTGGGTTTTGCAGTATGCCTTTATGCAAATTGATCCAGCGAGGTCGGCCATTTACTTCAATGGTTTTTTTATGCAAATGGCTGTTTGAATCATTAATAAAGTCCAATAACAGGCTGCGCAGTGGCTCTCTTAAGTTGGAAAGTTTGCTGCCCACCACGTCATCTGCGCTGATTTGTGTTTGCTCGGCTAGTGCGCTGTTCCACATTAAGATTTCACCGTCACTGCCAAGACTGCAAGCGCCCATAGGCAAGGACTCAAGGGTTTGTCGATGAAAGCGGCGCAGGTTATCAAGTTCCGCGGCCAAACCGGTTAGGCGTGAATGGTAAGCCTCCAAACCTTTTTCAATGAAATGAATGTCATGGCTAGCTTGCAGTTCACTGGAGTATTTATAGGGCAGCCACTGGCTGACCAAGCTATGGGCAACTGAGGGGCCCATCAAGCCTGACAAATTGACTTCAATTTTGCTGCGTAAACGGCGTAATTGATAGGGACGGTTTTCTTGCGTGCTTAGATTTAAGTCCGCAAGTGCCTGTTGTACTTCTCGCTTGGCAGCTTGCTCACCTAAGGGTTCACTCAAGCACGCAATGAATTCCTGGGCGCTATTGTTGACCAGCTCTTTTCGCTGCGGGGCGCTTAAGGTGTCAATTGAGCAAGCCTCTGCAGCGCTGGCTTCAATGGGGCGAGTCGGGCTAATCAAAGACACGCAAGCAAACACCACAGCGTTAATTAATACCGATGATGTAGCCGCTAGATACCAATTCTCATGGGAAGTCGGTGGTAAGAAAGGCTGCAGCCAGTCTAGGGTTTGATAGTTCAATAATGGCAATAACATGGCCCATAACCACACCAACATGCCGCAGACCAAACCACTGATGAATCCTTGTCGGTTGGCGCTTGGCCAATATAAAACGGCTAAAACCCCGGGTAAAAACTGTAAGGTGGCGACAAATGCAATAATGCCCAGTTCGGCTAGATCTTTGCCCTGTGCAAAAAAGCGATAAAAACCATAACTGGCGGCAAATAAAGCCACAATAAGCCAGCGGCGTATCCACAGTAACCACGCGTACATGTCTTTTTTAGGGTTGGGCTGAAAGGCGGGCAGAACTATGTGATTGAGTGTCATGGCGGCCATGGCAATGGTGGTGACAATCATGATGCCAGACGCTGCGGCTAAGCCGCCGGTAAAGGCAATGGCCGCAAGCCAAGGGTTTTCTAATTTAAGACCAATGCCAAC
>MDTG01030612.1_pt1 | contig 10701 bp, 8 predicted proteins | sample 811421 | NCBI WGS metagenome assembly MDTG01 (sample SAMN05326645, study PRJNA326480) | marine metagenome | isolation source: seawater | place: Pacific Ocean: South East | collected 2011
AATTCTGGTTTACATATTGAGTGTGGTGTTTTTAAAGCCGATTCTATTAAATATTTTGCAAAACATAAACCAGAAATTCAATACTATGGATTTGATAGTTTTGAGGGACTTTCAGAAGATTGGATAGGGTCACACAAACCAAAAGGTTCTTTTAACCTTAGGGGTAACCTTCCATTGGTTCCAAATAATGTAACTTTGATTAAAGGTTGGATTAAAAATACCTTGCCTGAGTTTTTAGGTAAGAAAAAATCTACAAAAATATCTTTTCTTCATATTGACACTGATACATATGAACCTGCTTTTGATATTTTGACTATTACAAAGGATTTTTTGGAGTCAGGTACAATTATTATTTTTGATGAACTAATTGGTTATCCTGGTTGGGAGGTTAATGAGTATAAAGCTCTTAATGCTGTTCTAGATGATAATGATTATAGATATATAGCTTTTTCTAATACGCAGGCTGCTATTCAAATTATATAATTGTATGATATTCGATAAAGATAATATCTCCGGGAGAAATGTTTGTTTTTATTTAAATTATGTACTTGGCTCTCCTCCTTTAGAACTTCATATAGCATCTATTGATGACTTACTTTCAAGGGGTAATAAAATTACAGTATATGTGTGTAATAAAAGCCTTAAATCTTGTACGGCAAATCCCTTGAATAGCCCTTCCGTATGTAGATATTGTAATTATAGAATTACGAGTTCGTTAAATTCGTATAATAAAGACATTAAAGTAAAAGAAATTAATCTTACAGAATTTGATGTTGAGGTTCCTGATGATATTGTAGAATCCTTAAATTTAGGTGTGATGTCTTCTATGGCATCGGCAGTCAAGGCCCAGTCGTACGAACAACTTAATTCAAAATGGAAATCTTTTCACGATAATATGCTTTATAGTGCAAAACAGTTATATAATTATTTCATGCATGAAATATATATAAATAAATTTGAGTATGTTTTTATGTTTAATGGACGTTTCGGTGATGTTAAACCAGTACTCGAAGCCACAAGAAAAAGTAAAATAAACTACGGTTTGTTAGAAGTTAAGAAATCGCTTCATGAATTAGTGTTTATTAATGAACTAATTCATTCTATCGATGGTAACACAAGAAGAGCTTTGTCTCATTACCAAAAAGATAACAAGGTTGCTTTTCAGCAAGCTAAAGAATTCTTTAGTAAGAAGGTTAATAGCGAAGACACAGGAGACCCTATCTACACCAAAGGTCAAGTTTCTGGTCTTTTGCCAGACTCAATCATAAATACATCTAATAAAATTGTTGCGGTATATCCGACTACAGATGATGAATATAAATTCATCGGTGCTGAGTGGGATGGTTTTGTTCCCGAAGATCAAGTTGATGAGATTAATTCACTTGCTAAACTTTTATCTGGTACGAATCACACTGTAATTGTCAAAATGCATCCCAACCAGGCTCATACCGCCGAAGATGTGATATCACGATATTTACAGTTGGAAGAAAAATATCCTCACATCGTAGTTGAGAAGCCTTTATCTCGAAAGGATTCGTATGCACTGATGAGAGCATCAGATTTTGTAATTAATTTTGCTTCTACTATTGGTGTTGAAGCATGCTATGCAGGAAAAGTTGTAATATCCATTGGAGACACAACATTTAGCAAGATGAATATAGGTCATAATGCTAAATCCGGTCAAGAAGCAGCAGCATTAATTCTTAGTAAAAATTTAAAACCAAAGCCAAAACTTGGTGCAGTAATATGGGGTAATTATTTATCTACTTATTCTGATAATCTACCAGCTTTTAAACGAGTTTCAAATGGAGTGTTTCATGTAAATGAAGAAAAGATTGGTCGGAATAGATTACTTCGTATACTTCAACTTCCCGCTAAACTCAAACTTGAGATTTTAAAGCCAGGCTTTAGATTCGATTTGTCTTTTTTAATAAATATAAAAGACTTGTTATTAAATATTATTTTTAATAAATATTCAGTAAAATAAAATCGTGTTTTTTCAATCCAGTATTTTAGTACTCTTAATTTGTTTTGTAGTTTTTTTGCCTATTATATTTGTTTTCAATAAGAAAGTTAAGCATAAAAAATTGTTCATATACTTCATTTTCTTAACTAATTTAAAGCCAGTATTTACACTTACATTCCCTCTATTATTTATTGAAAATATATTTGATAAATCAATTGTTTACTACTACTATTTGCTTACTTTATACTTCATCTTTATATCACTAATATATCTTTTAATTTTAACAATTTTGAACTCCAAATATTTTTATATAATATCAAAAACAAAGAGTAATGGATTAACTATAATGAGTACATTATTAGGCATAATGTGTTTCCTAATTCTGGTTTATAATTCGAATGGTGTTTTTCTCATTGATCCAAGACTTGGATATCAAGTACATCGAGATGGAGTTGGCTTTATTTGGGTTTTTTACATAGTGTTTATTGGCATGGCTTTTTACTTTTCTAATATATTGAAATCAACTAAAATAAAAAAGTCGATTTTATTTGTATTTCTTTTTTATTTGACGGGCTCTAAACAGTTAGTTTTAGATGTTTTTTTAAAGACTTTCTATTTATTTAATTTTAAGAAAATAAAACTAAAAAAATTATCAACTTGTATCATACTCATTTTTTTGTCTGTCGTAATGCTTAAAATGTTTGATCAGTTTTCAGCCTCACAGTCCTTTCTTGTCAGGCTATCGAAGTATTTTACTACTGTAGAACTAGCTACTCTAGTATTTGATGATTACGAAAATCAAACCTTACCGCAAACTAGTGGCTCTATTGCTTTAAGTTCTTTTTGGTCCTATGTACCCCGCTTATTATTTCCTGATAAACCATATGATTATGGTACTGTCTGGTTGGTCGAATATTACTTTCCAGGAATGGCTGAACGTGGTCATACTCCTGCTTTTGGTCTCTTGACTCATGAATTCGTAGATTTTAGATGGTTTGCACCATTTGCGGCAATAATTTTGAATCCCGCAATTATATTAAAGATTCTTCTTTTACTTATAGTTGTAACCAATGCAACAGTTTCCAAAAATCTTAAAACGCTTGCTTTATGCTATGTATTTGTACCTGGATTTGGTTTTCACTTACCGCTCCCATTTACAATACTTCTTGGTTATTTCATTATACCGAATCTTACAAGATCAGTAAAAGTACCAAAATTAAGAATTTAGATATATTAATTTTTTGGGAAGGTCTCCCATCTTGTGGTTTGTTAATGTCACCTTTATTGGTCTCACTACCTAATCTTTCAATTGTAGCAACCAAAGCATCGGTACCTTTTGATTTATCAAATACAAATTTATATAAAAAAGTTACTTACATTGATAATCCTGATGATATTTACTTACTAAAAAACAATTTAAAAAATAAAAACTTTATAGTTTTTACGGGTTGGAAAAATAAAGCATGGAATAAATTTGCTTTAGAACAAAAGAAGGCAGTAAATGCTAAAATAGTTGTAGTGGTTGATAACATTCTAACTTTTAGCCTTAGGCAAATAATTGGCGCATTGTATTTTAGACTTATTTTAACGAGAATTTACGATGCTGCTTTTGTGCCCGGCATTAAATCAACAAATTTGCTTAGATTTTTAGGAATGAAAAAAAACAATATTTATGTTGGTAATTATGGTGCTTATGAAAAATATTTTTTTTGTAATATTTCTTTTTCTAAACGAAAAAATCAGTTTCTTTATGTTGGTCAATTTGTCAAAAGAAAATCTCTTGATCTGCTCCTAGAAGCATTCAAGTCTTACAAGTCTAGAGGTGGTACATGGGATTTATGCATTGTTGGTGATGGTAACATAATTGTAGACACTACGATCAAAGGCTTGATAGTTTTACCTTTTCAGCAACCAGATAATGTGGCGCGCATCATGAATCAATCCAAGGTTTTTTGCCTTTTGAGCAAAAAAGAGCACTGGGGTACTGCTCTTTGTGAGGCAGCTGCTTGCGGAATGAATTTGCTTTCTTACTACAAAGTTGGTTCTGCTACCGATTTGGTAAGAAACGGGATAAATGGTAGAATCATATATAAACTTTCTGTACTACAAATTGTAGATGCTATGTTTCATTATCAAAATCTTTCGGATGAAATACTTGCCAATGGATCTAAAGTTTCAATTGGCATTGCAAGTGGTTTCAATAGTAGGTGTTACGAAGCTGCCTTCTTGAATATGATTAGTGAAATTACCTAAAATAGTTTATGACAATATTATATTCAGCATACAAAGCGCTGGTGGCATATCCGTATACTGGGCAGAGATATGTAAGAGAATAAACGAAAATAAAAGTGTTACATTTTTAGAAAATAAAAATACTAATTCAGTGCGATGTAATATTGAACTTGATAATATAGTTGATTCATTATTTTGTAATAAAAAGTGTAGATATTTTCCTTTTACAGGAAGATTAAAAACAAAATCATTTTTCCATAGTAGCTACTATAGAACATGTTTTGGTAAGAACGTGGTAAACATAATAACTGTATACGACTTTACCTATGAAAGATACTTCACAGGGTTAAAAAAATATGTGCATATTATACAGAAATTAATCGCTATATCAAATGCAGACGCCATTATAACAATATCCAACAATACAAAGGAGGATTTGTATAAATATTACCCATTTTCCAAAAATAAATTAGTAAAAACCATTTATTTAGGTATAGATAAAGAATTCCGTCAAATCTCTAGGAATTCTATTTTAAAAAATAAAATGTGTTCAAGATTACTTTTATCTAAGTATATCCTGTTTGTAGGTAGCCGAGCATTTTATAAAAATTTTAAAATAGCAGTTGAAGTAGCTTCAAGACTTGGTTGGCAACTTGTGATAGTTGGCGGAAACAGTCTTTCCGAAACCGAAGAAAAGATGCTTAATTCTAATCTATTATCATATAAATATTTTAATTTTGTACCTAATAATCTTCTGAATTACTTATATAATAACGCATTTTGCTTGATTTATCCTTCCTCGTACGAGGGTTTTGGACTTCCTATTATTGAAGCAATGAAAGCAGGATGCCCTGTAGTTTGTTCAAATAACTCTTCGTTACCAGAAGCATCAGGAGATGCTGCTTTAATCGTCGATGATCCGTCACCATCTTCATATATAAACAGCATAAAATTATTACTAAATACCGATCTCCGTGCCAAAAAAATATCAAAGGGCTTAGCTCATGCAAAAAGCTTTACATGGGATAATTGTTATATTAATCATCTCAAATTTTATCAGGATGTTGAAAAAAAAATGATGTAGTTTTTTTATTTAAATATTTATGAAAGTTACAATTATAACAGTTTGTTATAATAGCTGTACTACTATTAGAGATACCATAGTCTCTGTACTAAATCAGGATTATAATGACATTGAGTACATAATTGTTGACGGACTATCAACCGATAATACCTTAGAAATAGTTTATGAATATTGCGACAAAATGAAGCAAATAATATCCGAGGAAGATGCTGGTCTTTATGATGCAATGAATAAAGGTCTAATGTCTGCAACCGGTCGCATTATTGGCTTCCTTAACAGTGACGATATATATGCTGGTCCCTCTGTTGTTACAGATGTTGTCAATACTTTTAAAAGGCAGGGCACAGATTCAGTTTATGGAAATCTTGTATATGTTGATAAAACTAATACCAATATTGTAAAAAGACAATGGATTTTTGCTAACAGTAACAGTTCATCATTTAAAAGTGGATGGCATCCTCCGCATCCTTCATTATTTATACGCAAAGAGATTTACTTAAAACATGGAAATTTTGACATAAACTTTCGACTTGCAGCTGACTTTGACTTAATGCTCAGATTTTTAGAATATTACAAGATAACTACTTTTTACTTACCGCAGCTCATAGTCAAGATGAGACTCGGAGGTGAATCAAATAATTCATTCAAAAACATCATATTTCAAAATATAGAGATTATTCATTCTTTTAAAAAATATAATATTAAAATTAATCCTTATCTATATTTATTTAAAAGGATAGTACCAAAGATATTGAATCTTTTAAAAATAAAAATATTTTACAGAATATGTATCCGATAATTGACTAATGGACTAAATTGTTTTCTTTCACATATTTGCAAAATTTGCAAAAACACATTTGACGAATTTGCAGGTTTAATCAATCTTATAATTAAGTGTGAAAAGTGGTAGAAGGCGTATAGCGATACTTTTCGTTTCTAATTTAGAAAATATATCCATATTAGATTTTCTTGAATAAGTTTTTTTATTGGAAAAAAGTTTAGTTTGTCAATCACCATATTTAGTTTTAAAGTATTTGCTTCTGTATTTACAAAAAAATGCTTTTTCCAATTTCTAATTTTAGTTTTTTAAAATACTTTCTTTATTGCACAAAATTTAATAGTTTGGCAGTTCAGATACTCAACTCAACAAAAGTTATCAAACTCTCTAAAAATGGATATAAATTATATAATTGGTCGAAGGCAGAATTTATTTGAATCTGACATTGCTGTTTTAGAAACAACAATATCAGAAATTGTAAAATCTAGTAGTTTTTTAGTGATTGGAGGTGCTGGAACTATTGGCCAGTCTGTCTGCCTTGAAATTATTAAAAGAAACCCCAAAAAAATTCATGTTGTAGATATAAGTGAGAATAATTTAGTTGAGCTTGTTAGAAATATTAGGAGTTCTATCGGTTATATAAATGGAGATTTCAAGACTTTTGCAATAGACTGTGGTAGAGTTGAGTATGCGTTTTTTTACGAATTATCGGGACCGTACGATTATATTCTAAATCTTTCTGCACTCAAGCATGTTAGAAGTGAGAAAGATCCATTTACATTGATGCGATTAATTGAGGTTAACATTTTCAATACAATTAATACTCTAAAATTGTCGAAACCTTCCAATTTAAAAAATTATTTTTGCGTTTCTACAGATAAAGCTGCCAATCCAGTAAATATGATGGGTGGAAGTAAACGCGTCATGGAGATGTTTTTGATGCGTGAAAGTCTCTCCCAAAATATAACTTTGGCAAGATTTGCTAATGTTGCTTTTTCAGATGGTTCACTACTGCATAGTTTTAACCAAAGATTTGCTTTCAAACAACCTTTTGCAGCACCTTGCGATGTAAAGCGTTATTTTGTAACACCACAAGAATCTGGTGTATTATGTTTGATATCCTGCTTGTTTGGTGAGAACAGAGATATATTTTTCCCAAAATTGAGTGATAAATTAAACCTTATTACTTTCCCCGACATTGCTCGCAAGTATTTATCGCAACTTGGTTATCAGGCATATGAGTGCAAATCTGAGGATGAAGCAAGGAGTCGCACTACTGAGTTAATAAAACAAATGAAATGGCCTTGCTATTTTTTTGATAGCGATACTACAGGTGAAAAAGATACTGAAGAGTTCTATACAAGTGAAGAGGAGTTGGACATGGATCGCTTCTCCTCAATTGGTGTCATCAAAAATTTGCCTGAGTTTGATGAAACAAAGTTAGATATGTTCGAAAGAACAATAAGTGATTTTAAAAAAAATTTAAATTGGTCCAGAAATGATTTAGTAAACCTATTTCATGAAATGATTACAGATTTTGGTCACAAGGAAACTGGTAAGTTTCTACACGAACGAATGTGACAACATGACTCGTATCTTAGATGTTGTTTTTTCAATTGTTGGAATTTTAGTTTTGTGCCCATTGCTGACTCCTATCTTTGTTTTACTATTATGCACTGGTGAGCACAAAATCTTTTACAGACAGACAAGAGTAGGAAAAAATAAAAAGAATTTTGAACTGCTTAAGTTTGCTACAATGCTTGAAGATAGTCCCAATTTAGAGGGGGGAGATATTACTTCAGGTAATGACCCTAGGGTTCTTCCATTTGGCAAATTTCTTAGAAAGACTAAAATTAACGAAATCCCTCAACTTCTTAATATCTTGCTTGGTGATATCTCCATTGTTGGACCAAGACCACTTACTCCCCGTAACTTTAATTTTTACAGAGAGGAAGCTCAAACATCTATTTCCAATGTTAAGCCAGGGTTGACTGGTATTGGCTCGATAATTTTTCGTGACGAAGAGTCTGTAATTTTAAATTCTTCAAAGAGCGCAACGGATTGTTACAAGGAGGACATTACTCCTCACAAAGGTGAGCTTGAAAAGTGGTTTTTAAAAAATCAATCTTTGCTTCTTTACTTTTCACTTATATTCCTGACTCTTTGGGTTGTCTTCTTCCCAAAATCAGAAATTGTTTGGAAAGTTTTTCCTTCCCTACCTTCACCACCAGATAAACTCAAGGCACATCTTAATTTTCCTACTTACTAGAAAATTACAAAAGGAATTCCTAATATTCTTTCACCCAACCATTCGAGTCTTTCGCTGTTTTTTAACGCCCAACCAAGCGAAATTGTTCTACTTTCAAGAATTGACGATTTTATATTTTTCAGCCATTTTTACAAATCAATGTGACTCCATCAGTTTACAGTTTATTTGTTCTAGGTGCTATATTGACCTGTGTTTTAACTCCTATCATTAGATATTTGGCGTTTCAAAAAGGGTTTGTTGATTGTCCCCAACGTGCACGTAAAGTTCACCAGCAGGCGACGCCAAGGTTGGGTGGTGCGGCAATTCTTTTATCGTTTGTTGTAGTTGTTTCAGTGGCTTCTCTTAATGTGCCGCAACTAAATAAAATATTTATTGGGGACAATTCATTGATTGGAACCGTATTATTGGGTTCGATTGGAATATTTGTAATTGGTTTTTTTGACGACTTAGCTCGTTTATCACCTAAAATAAAACTTTCTGGTGAATTTTTAATTGCTGGCTTAGTAGTTTGGGGAGCAGATTTAAACTTCACCACAGTCCAGTTTGTTGGGTTAGGAACAGTTTCTTTTCCACAATGGTTAGCATTTGGCTTATCCTGCTTGTGGATTGTTGGATTGGCCAATGCAGTAAATCTTATTGACGGATTAGATGGGTTGGCTTCGGGCATTACTTTGGCAGGTCTGTTAGCAGTTTCAGTTGTGGGATTTCTTGCCGGTATTGCAAGCGTCACTTGGTTATCAACATTACTTATTGGATGCCTGCTTGGTTTTTTGGTTTATAATAGTCGACCTGCATCAATTTTCCTTGGGGATTGCGGAAGTCTTACTCTTGGCTACTTGGCGGGTTGCCTGTCTTTATTGGCAAGTTTTCGGGAAGGTGGAGTAATTGATGGAATCTTTCCAATACTTGCATTTGCCATACCTATTCTTGATTGTACTTTTGCAATTTTTCGGAGGACTATGCGAGGAAGATCTCCTTTTTCTCCCGATATGGAACATTTTCATCATCGTCTGATGGCTAAAGGATTATCACATGGTAAAGCGGTATTAGCTATGTGGACTGCATCCTTCAGTTGTTCTCTAGTTGCAATTGCTGCCGCTTTCGGAAAGGGAGATCAACTCTTTGCTGTTTTTGTTTTCTTTGGTTTGGGAGGGTTTATTTTACTTCGATATCTTGGATATTTTCGTTTTGAATTTTTTGGACAGGGGTTATCTTCGATTATGGAGGACCGAAAGAGTACAAAATCTGTGGAGCAAGCAATTAAAGAGGCTGAGTCGATTGTTGATAATTCGGAAACTTTAGGACAAATTAAAGCATGTTTGGAAAGGACTGCGAAGGGAATGCAATTCCAAGAAGCCAAGATATCTTTCTTCTCTACAAATGGAAAGTTAGGTACCAAAATAGATGCACAGGATGATTCTCCTCAGATTGGAAAGATAATTTCTTGGTATGATCCTAAACAGAATGGTTATTTTTCGCGAGATGCAGAGTTTGTTGCTGAGTTTAGTATTTCTGGTCGAAACTACTCCTATGGCAAAATAAGGTATGTGTTTATGGACGGTCGAAAAAATCTAAGTGTTCAAGAGGAAGTTTTGCTTGAAAGAATTCATGATTCTCTTGCTGGGCTTGGTGGTAAGTTGCGGAAGGCTGATTATCAAATATAGAATCCAATTTTTTCTTTAAATATTTCAAAGTTTTTAAAAGCATTCTCCATCTTAAGCCTACGGGCAAAGAGAAGAATGCTTTTTTTATTTCCTCTATTGCTCATTGGGATGTGCCTAGAAACCTTAAGTGTTGGGATGGTGATTCCAGCAGTAGGAATATTGCTTCAACCTGATTACCTAGCTCAGTTTGCGTGGCTGGACGGTATTTTGCCTTCACTAGGTTATCCTAATCGAGAGCAAGTTGTAATTATTGGACTAGTTTTATTAGCTGGTATCTTCACTATCAAAAATATTTTCTTGTTCTTTCAAGTATTGTACCAAGGTACTTTTGTCTACAGTGCTCAAAGAGAAGTAGCGGCAAACCTATTCCAGCATTATCTCTCCAAACCATATAGCTTTCATTTGCAGACAAATAGCTCTGTTTTAATTCGTAACCTAACGATTGAAATTCATGCCTATTGTCAATATGTGCTAATGCCTATCTTAAACCTAACCAGTGAAGTCTTGGTCGTTGTCGCTTTGCTAGTATTGCTAATTTTAGTGGAACCCGTTGCGACCTTATGTCTCGGTTCATGTCTTCTTATAGTTGCCTTGATTTTTCATCGCTTTACAGACTCAAATGTATCCCGCTGGGGCGAGGCAAGGCAGGTCGCAGATGAAGAAAAAATTAAATATTTACAGCAAGGGTTTGGAGGTATCAAGCAGATC
>MDTG01073287.1_pt1 | contig 10701 bp, 8 predicted proteins | sample 811421 | NCBI WGS metagenome assembly MDTG01 (sample SAMN05326645, study PRJNA326480) | marine metagenome | isolation source: seawater | place: Pacific Ocean: South East | collected 2011
AAAAATTGGAATACCTTATAGAATTTTAGGAGGTACAAAATTCTATGAAAGGGCAGAAATTAAAGATTGTGTTGCTTATTTAAGAATAGTTCATCAAGACAAAGATGATCTAGCTTTTGAGAGAATAGTAAACAATCCAAAGCGTTCAATTGGGGATAGTACTTTAAGAATCATTCACGAGTATGCAAAAAAACGAAATAAAAGTTTAGAGTTTGCATCAAGAAAAATGATAGAGGATAATTTGATAAAACCAAAAACAAAATTGGGATTATCTATCTTTTTGAACTCTCTTTCAAAATGGAGAAATGATTTAGAAAATAAAAAAACCAATCATGTAAAATTATTACAGATAATCTTAGATGAGTCTGGTTATTCGGCTATGTTAAAAAATAAAAAAGATATGGATAATGAAAATAGACTTGAAAACATTAAGGAATTGTTGAGTGCAATGAAAGAATTCGATAATCTTGAAAGTTTCTTGGAACATGTATCTCTAGCCACATCAATTGATCAAGATTGGGATGGTCAAAAAATTAATATGATGACAATGCATGCAGCTAAAGGACTGGAATTTGATGTTGTATTTTTACCAGGCTGGGAAGAAGGGCTTTTTCCTCACCAAAAATCCATTGAAGAAAAAGGTCAAAACGGTTTAGAGGAAGAAAGAAGATTGGCGTATGTTGGTATTACTAGGGCAAAAAAAAATGCAATAATCTCATTTTCAATGAATAGATTTTATCAAGGAGATTGGATAGATAGTATGGCATCAAGGTTTATTGATGAACTTCCAAGCGACTACATAGAGAAAAATTCGTTTTTTGAAGAAGATAAAAATGTAATTGAAGATTTTGAATTTAATCAAGATTTTGAAACTAATGATCAAGATAATGTTAGAAGTCCTGGCTGGATACGATATCAAAAAAGGATAAAATAAAGATGGATTTAATAAAAAAACTTAGAGCTCAGTTTTCAAAATATGATATCGATGGGTACATTATTCCTAAAAATGATGAATTTTTTTCAGAGTTTTCAAATAAAGATAGATTAAAAAAAATATCAAACTTTACTGGTTCTGCTGGATTCGCTGTAATTCTTAAAAAAAAAAACTATTTATTTGTAGACAGTAGATACACTATACAGGCTAAGTTGGAAAGCAGTAAAAACTTTGAAATACTTGATTATCAAAAAATTATTGATTACAAAATTTTTAATAATTTAAAAATTGGACTTGATCCATCTCTATTCACATTTGGTCAAATAAAAAAAATTTTTCCAAATAGCATGCTAAGAATAATAAAAGGAAATCTGATTGATAACATTATAAAATTCAAAGATAAAAAAACCAGACCTTTTTATTCGCTAAGTGATAAAATTGTAGGTGAAGATTATAAAAAAAAAATTAATAAATTAATTTCTTATTTAAAAAAAAATGAAATAGATTACATTTTTATAACTGCACCAGAAAATGTTGCATGGATTTTAAATATACGAGGTTATGATAGTCCAACTAGTCCAATTCCAAATTCGTATCTAATAATCTCCAAATATGGAAAAAAATACATTGTAGCTAAGAAATTCAAATTACAAAAATTAATTAAAGAAAAAAAAATTACGGCCAATGAAGTAATAGATCCACTAAAAATAGATAAATTTTTGAGTAATTTATCAGGAAAAAGAATATCAATAGATTCTAAAACTTGCTCAATATATTTCGAAAAATTATTAAGTAGAAATCTTAAAATTTTCAAATCAGAAGATCCAATATATTTGTTAAAATCTATCAAAAACAAAATTGAAATAAAAAATATGATTAAAGCCCATATAAATGATGGTGTAGCTTTAACAAAATTTATTTATTGGATTAAAAAAGTAAATAAAAAAAAAATTACTGAAGTTGAGGCGCAAAACAAATTGGAAAAATTTAGGAAAAAAAATAAAGACTATTTATTTCCAAGTTTTAATACAATTGCTGGAAGTGGAAAAAATGCAGCCATAGTTCATTATAGAGCAAATAAAAAAAATGCTAGAACTATAAGGAAAAATGATATTTTCTTATGTGACTCTGGGGGGCAATATAAATATGGAACTACGGATGTTACTAGAACAATTTGTTTTTCTAATCAAAACCCTCATATTAAAAATGTTTTTACATATGTGCTAAAAGGCCATATCGCCGTTGCCACTACCAATTTAAATAAGATTAATGTGGGAAGAAAAATTGATCAAAATGCGAGAAAATTTCTAAAAAAAAAGGTTTAGATTATGGTCATGGCACTGGTCACGGTGTAGGTTTTTTTTTAAATGTTCATGAGGGGCCACAAGCAATTTCAAAAAATAATTCAATTAAGATTAGAGAAGGTATGATTTTGAGTAACGAACCAGGCTTTTACAAAAAAGGTTACTATGGCATTAGGATAGAAAATTTAGTTTATGTAAAAAAGAAAATTAAAAAATTATTTTTCAACAATCTTACACTGGCACCAATAGATACTGACTTAGTTAATTCTAAGATTTTGACAAAATTTGAAAAAGATTATCTATTAAAATATCACCTAGAGGTTTATTCCAAAATTTCTCCCTTTTTAAATACAAGCGAAAGAAAATGGCTAGCTCGATCTATTCAGTAACTTTAGCCATTCATTTTGATCAATTATTTTTATATTTAATTCTTTTGCTGCTTCTACTTTTCTTTTAGTAGGTTTATCTCCAATAATTAAATAATCTAATTTTTTTGAAACATTGCTAATTACAGATCCTGAATTTTGCTCAATTAATGACTTTGCTTCTGAGCGACTCATGTTTGAAAGTTTTCCTGTTAACATGAATGTTTTTTCTTTTAATAAGCCTTTTTTATTAAAAACTTTTGTCTCTTTAATTTTGATTATATCTTTAAGATATTTTACTATTGTAAAATTAGTTTTATTACTAAAAAAGTTTTTAATAGATTTAATTTGAGTTTCTCCAATTCCATCTAAATTTTCCAACTCATCAATTCTCTTTTCTTCCGCTAAATTTATAAAATTATTAATTGATTTTAAATTTTTAGATAATAGTTTTGCTCCTTCAAAACCAATATGTCTAATTCCTAAAGAATATATAAACCTTTCTAAAGAAATATTTTTTTTTTGATCAATAGAATATTTTAAATTTCTAACTGATTGTTTGCCCCACCCCTCTAGGTTTACAATTTTATTATAATTCAATTTAAATATATCTTGTGGTAATCTAATTAATTTGAGATCCCAAAACTTTTCAACTATTTTTTTACCTAAACCATCTATGTTAAATGCTTCTTTTGAAACAAAATGTTTGATTTTCTCTATTGCAACTTTTTCACACTCAAATCCTTCACTTGAACATCTTCTTACAGCATCAGTTTTTTTTGTTGTTTTATTAAAATCTTTAATTGTTTCTGAGCCGCAAGATGGGCATTTTTCGGGGAAAATAAATTTTTGTGTTTCACTGGGCCTTTTTTTTAGTTCAACGGATATTATGTGAGGTATCACATCTCCAGCTCTTTCAACAACTACTGTATCATGAATTCTAATATCTTTTCTATTAATCTCATCCTCATTATGTAGAGTAGCGTTTGATACAATTACTCCACCAATATTAATTGGTTTTATTTTAGCCACAGGTGTTAAAGCACCAGTTCTACCAATTTGAACTTCAATATCTAATATTTCAGAAACCCCTTTGAATGCAGAGAATTTATGTGCTATTGCCCATCTAGGTGCATTTGCTACATATCCAAGTCTTTTTTGTAAATTAAAGTTATTTACCTTATAAACGATGCCATCAATATCAAAATCTAATTCACTTCTTTTATTCTCTATTTTTGAATAATTGCTTAACATTTCATCAATACTACTTAATTTTTTATTTAACGGATTTGTTTGAAAACCCCATTTTTTTAAATTTTTCAAAAAAATTTCTTGAGAAATATCTTTAAGGCCTTTTTGATATCCAAAAGTATAAGCGATAAACCTTAAAGGAATTTTTTTTGTTTCATTAGAGTCCTTTTGTCTTAATGACCCCGATGCTGCGTTCCTTGGATTACTAAATTTATCCGACAATCTTTTAAAATCACTATTTTTAATAAAAACCTCACCTCTTATATCTATCTCTTGCGGAAAATCTTTATTTGAAATCAATTTAGGGATATCGTTAATGGTTTTTAAGTTCTCTGTAATATCTTCACCTTCCTTTCCATCTCCTCTAGATAAACCAGTAACAAATTTACCATTTTTATAAATCAATGATGCTGAAATTCCATCAATTTTAGGCTCAGCACTAAATTCAATTATATTTGAACTATCTAAATCCAAAAAATTTAATATTTTTTTATGAAAATTCTCTAAATCTTCTTTTGTAAATGCATTAGATAAAGAGAGCATGGGCAGTCTATGTCCAACTTTTTTAAAATTTTTAGAGGGTTTAAAACCAACTATTTTTGATGGTGATAACTTACTTGTTAGAAAATCAAATTTTTTTTCAATTAATAAAATTTCATTTTTTAAAACATCAAATTCAGCATCTGAGACTAATGGATCATTCTTATCGTAATATGCTTCATTTAATTTATTAAATTTCTTAATTTTTTTATTATATTCTTTTAAAGTTTTATCTTTATTCATTTAATTGAAAATTCTTTTAAATTTTCCAACAAATCTTTTAAATATTGATTGTTTGTCTTTTTTTTTGGTTAATTCGAATTTTTTTTCTGAGAACTCGTAATCTTTGTTAAATACTTTAAACGAAGCCTTATACCAATCGCTGGATTGGTAATTATATCCTAATAATTTAGCATATTTTTTTGCCTCAGACTCAATCCCTAATATATAATAAGTCTCAACAAGTCTATGTAGAGCTTCTTTAACATAAACAGTTGTTTGATAATTTTCGACAACATTTTTAAACCTATTTATTGCGGGTATCCATTTTTTACTTTTAAGATAATGTCGACCGATATACATTTCTTTACCAGCAAGTCGATCGTTTATTAGATTAATCTTAAACACAGCATCAGATGCAAAATCTGTAGCAGGATATTCACTTACTATAAATTCAAATTCTTTTTTTGCTTTAATCAATGGGGCTAAATCTCGTTTTTCATCCACTATGTTTTCATAATAACACATAGCTAATAAAAAATGTGCATAATCGACATCTTTATGATTAGGGTATACTTTAAGAAATCTTTCCAGCTCTGAAATAGCATCACCATAATAATCATCTGAATAATATACATAGGCAGTCATTAGTGCAGCAACAGGGGCCCATTCAGATTGTGGAAAGATTAATTCTGCCTCATTAAATTTTTTTGCAGCATAAAGCGTATCGCCATTTAAAAATTCTGTATATCCTTCATTATATAATTCGATCATTTGTTCCTCGATATTCTCATTTTTCAGAATTGTGATTTTTTCTTCTTTCCCACAAGAAATAAAGCTAATAATAAAAAATAACAAAAAAAATATTTTTAAAATATTCATTTTAATTTTTTAACAGATTTTTTTAATATTAGATAAATTATTTAAGCAATTAGTTCTAAATTTTGCTTATTTATCAAAGTAGGTGATAAAGTTTTTTCGTTTATCTCAATTAAAGAATAATTTAATTTATCTGAAAATACTTTTCTAAGTAAATCGTTAGTTAATTTATGCCCACCTTGTGAACAGCTTAATTTACCAATAATTTTATAACCGGATAAATAAAGGTCTCCCATACAATCTAAAATTTTATGATTAACAAACTCTAGATTATTTCGCATTTTTTCTTTATTTAAGATTTCATCATTTTTAACTACAATTGCATTATCTAATGAACCACCCAATGCAAGACCATTAGCTCTTAATTTATCAATATCATCAAATAAGCAAAAAGTCCTAGAATCATAAATTTCATTTAGATCATCCTCATAAACTTTAATCCTATTTCTTTGAGTTCCTATTAATGTATTGTCATATTTAATTTCGAAATCAATTTCTAAGTTTATTTTACTAGGTTCAATTGAGATAGATTTTTTTCCATCAGTTAAATTAATTTTTTTTTCAATCTTTATTACTTTAATTGGGTCATTACTAACATCGATTCCAGTGTTAATAATTTTTTCAACAAATATTTTTCCTGATCCGTCAAGGATTGGCACTTCTTCATTATCAATTTCAATCAATGCATTATCAATTCCTAATCCAAAAAGAGCACCCATCAAATGTTCAATGGTAGATACCTTGCATCCAAATTCATTTGAAATTGTTGTGCATAAAACTGCGCTACTGACATTACTTACCTCAGGATAAATTATATTTTTACCTTCCTCCATATCTATTCTTTTAAAAACAATTCCAGAGTTAGGCTTTGATGGACAAACTTTTAATTTTACTTCTTTTCCAGAATGTAATCCAACGCCCTCAAAAAAAATATTATCTTTAACAGTTTTTTGTTTAAAAATTTTCATCAGCTCATATCAATTACATGGTGAAGCTTGAAAACTGAAAACAAGAAATATTACAAGAAAATACCGATTTATTTGAAAAAATTAAAAAATTTCTCGAAAAAACTGTATTTTTGATAAGGTCTTTTTACAAATGATATCTCTTTTGAGTTGAGGCCATTTGTAAGCTTATTTGTTATCTCAAATAAATTATCAGAGGAATTAGTTTTAAAATCTTTTACATAATTATAATACGATATATTTTTTATTGAAATTTCATATTTAGCAAATATTTTTTTTAGTTCTTGAATAATGATCTTTTTAAGAAAAATAAACTTAATTTCAAAAAATATATTTTTGTACTCAATTTTATCAGGTATCGAAAAGTATTCTTTTCCATCAATGATAAATTTATTTATTATCATATGAATTAAATTATGATTATCAATATTTTTGATTACATAATCATTTATTGAGACTAGATAATTTGATGTTTGATTAAATTGAATATATTTAGCTTCAAAATTATAAATTGTTGATATATCAAGAGTGATAAAATCATCATGATCAATTAATAAATTAATATCTTCTATATATTGATCTAATTTTTTCTCAAATAGAATGATATTTTGATCTAAAAATCTTTTTAAATTTTCAAAGCCTTTAAAATATATTTTATCATCAGCAAATAAATTTTTTTCAAATAAAATTTTATTATCATCATTAAGTGCTGCTAAAGCAATTTTCCTAGAACTAATAAATATAAAAAATTTATTTTTTTTCTTATTATCCATTTACAATAATTTGATTTTGTTGCCTCAAATCAATATTTCTATAATCATTAAAGTCATTATTTTTTTGTATCCTTGACAATATTTTAAAAGAGTTATTTAGGTTTTTAGATGGAAGATTGATTAATAAACCATCTTTAGTTTCAATGTCCCATCTTTTTGATTTAAAGTAGTAAAATTTTTTAATTTGGCTATAATTAAAATTTGAATTATCAATAATATTTTTAAGTTTCAAGAATTCCAAGACATCTACATCTCCAAAAATAAAAGGTAAATCTTCTTTTATATTCTCCACTTTAATTAAATTACCATTTGTGCCTACATAATAGTCTAGACTATTTTTCTTTGTAATAGCTAAAAATTTTGTTTTCTCAATTTTAATATTTAAATTTGATGGGTAATTTTTAAAAGCAAAAAATCTTTCAACAATTTTGTGAGATTTTATAGTTTCAGAAACTTCATCTTTTTTCAATATAAATAAATTTTCAGTATTCAATTTTGACAATTCTTGAATTATTTCATCATTTTTAGTCTCACTTAAATCTTTGATCTCAAAATAGTTATCTTTTTCAAAACTTAATAATAAAAAATTTTTATTATTCAAAGTACCTAAAAATAAAAAAATAAATAAATAAATTATAATTCTTTTACTTATTTGTTGATGCATCTTTAAGAATTAAATTTAATAAGTTAATAAAGCTAATACCTTTATAAGCTGATATCTCAGGAACTAAAGAAAGTTTTGTCATACCAGGTTGAGTATTAATTTCTAGGAGATAAAACTTACCTTTATAAAATTTAAAATCGGATCTTGATACACCTCTGCATCCAAGTAAATTATGAACTTTCTTAGAAATATTCATCAACTGATCAAAATTTTTTTTTGTTAAATCAACTGGAATGATATGTTTGGTTTTTGCCTTATGACTATATTTTGCTTCATAATCATAAAATTTTCTTTTAGGTTTTAGTTCAATAGCCCCTAACTTATTATTATTAAGAATAGCAGCTTGAATTTCTCTACCAGGAATAAATTCTTCAATTAATATTTCTCTATAAATCTTAAGTTTTTTTAATTTTTTGCTCAAGTTAGTTTTTTGGCAAATATAAACATTAACACTTGATCCTTCATTAATTGGTTTAATAACTACTGGATAACCTAACTTTTTTTTAATCTCTGAATTAAGTTCTGATTGGGATTTATCAAAAGAATATTTTATATATTTAGGTGTAAGTATTTTATTTTTTATGAATATTTTTTTAGAAATTTCTTTATCCATAGCTTTTGCAGATGCAACTACCCCTGAGTGCGTATAAGGAATACCAATATTTTCTAAAATCGATTGAATATACCCATCCTCACCATATTGCCCATGAAGTGCATTGAATATTATTTTTGGTTTGTATTTTTTTACTAGATTAAATAAATAATGGCTTGGCTCAGAAATCTTTATTTGATATCCTTCTTTTTTTAATTCTTTTGCAACTTGTTTTCCAGTTTGAAGACTTATTTCTCGTTCTTTTGAAATCCCTCCGGATAATATTAAAATCTTTTTTTTCAATTTTCTAAAATTTTTATTTCTTTTTCTATATTAATACCTGTTTTCTTGAATACACTTTTTTCGACAAAATTAATCAAATTTTTCATATCATTAAATGTTGCATTTCCTCTATTTACAAAAAAATTTGCATGTTTATCTGAGATACATGCATCTCCAAATTTAGTACCAACTGGGACCGACTCCTTAATTAATTCCCAAACTTTTTTTGAGGTCTTTTTGATCGGATTTTTAAATGTACTGCCACTTGTTTTAATTTTAGTTGGTTGGTTGTTTTCTTTTCTAGCTTTTAATTCTGACATTGTTTTTATTATTTTCTTATGATCCTCTTTTATACCTTTAAAAGAGGCACTTAAGAAAATTAAATCATCAGATAAATCATTATTTCTATATTCAAAATTAATTTTATTTGCTGGAATAGTTAATACATTTCCAATTTTATCTAATGCTTGTATTGAAATAAGAATATCTTTTACTTCACTATCAAAACAGCCTGCATTCATTTTTAATCCACCGCCAACGGTACCTGGAATACAAGATAAAAATTCAAAGCCACTCAAACCATTATCAGCTGCAAACTCTGCTAATTTTTTATCTAATACTGCTGTTCCGGAAATAATTATATTTGAATTTAATATAGAGAGCCTATTAAAATTTTTACCAAGTTTAATTACTACTCCATCATAAGTTTCGTCTGTAATTAAGGTATTAGAACCTGCACCTATTATATGAATTTTCTCCTTTTTATTTAAGATCTTTAAAAAATCTATTAAATTTTGTAAATTTTCAGCCTTAAAAAAAAGTTTTGCTTTACCTCCAATATTAAACCAGTTTTTTTTTTTTAAATCTGCATCATAAATTATATTTTGTTCAAAATTCTTAAATAATTCTTTTAATTCTTTAGTTTTCATTTCATCAAATTGGGCAACTCTTTTATCCAATTAGAAATCGAACCAGCGCCCATCCCTACAACTATTTTTTTACCATACATATTTTGTTTTAAATATTTTGCTAGTTGATTGTTGTTTTCTACCATAAATAATTTCACCCCTGAATTTTTTATGATGCTTTTTGCAAAACTTTCATACTTAAATCCTAATTTAATTTTTTCACCAGCTAAAAAAATAGGGCATAAAATTACTGTGTCAGCATCTTTGAAAGCGTATGTGAATTCTTTTTTTAAGTCCCTTAGTCTAGAAATTCTATGAGGTTGAAAAATACATATTTTTTCGTATTTTTTAAAAACTTTTTTAACCCCTTCTAATACAACTTTAATTTCTGTTGGGTGATGTGCATAATCATCATAAAATTCAATATCATTATAAGAAAATATTTTATTAAATCTTCTTTGAACTCCTTTAAAATTTTTTAATCCATTTTTAATTTTTTGAACAGAAATCCCAACTGTCAAAGCCACTCCTATAGCACCAACTGTGTTTCTAATATTATGAATACCTAATAATGGTATTTGAATACTCTTTATATTTAATTTTTCTTTATTTGGTAATTTTACCAAAAGATCAAATTGTGAGAAAGATTTATATTGTTTTACATTTTTAATTACAAAATTTGCATTTTTTTTAAATCCATAAGTAAAAAAATTTTTATTTTTAATTAATTTGATCAATTCATTATTAATTTTATCGTCTGTACAAATAAATGATTTTCCAAATGAAGGAACTTTATTAATAAATTCAATGAAGTATTTTTTTAAATCATTCATAGACTTATAAAAGTCCATGTGTTCTCTATCTATATTTGTTATTATTGAATATGTCGGTGTGATATGTATAAAACTTCCATCGGACTCATCTGCTTCTAAAATAGACCAATCACTTTTTCCAAGTTTGGCTGTGTTTTTAATTGAGTTAATAACTCCACCATTAATAATAGTTGGATCAATTTTAGTTTCCTG
>MDTG01107355.1_pt1 | contig 10701 bp, 8 predicted proteins | sample 811421 | NCBI WGS metagenome assembly MDTG01 (sample SAMN05326645, study PRJNA326480) | marine metagenome | isolation source: seawater | place: Pacific Ocean: South East | collected 2011
ATAACTTTTTTAATAAGGTCAAGCCCATCATTTCCTCCGTCTAAGGCCATTCTAGGTTCATATTTTTTTACGTCTACACTTAAATTTTTGATTTCCCTGCTCTCAATATAAGGTGGATTAGATACAATTAAATCAAATTTTTTTGCAAATATTTTATCAAATGGTCTATTAAAAAATTTAACTCTATTGTTTAATTTGTGTTTTATTGCATTTTTTTTTGCCATTGAAATGGCATTTTTAGAGAGATCTAATGCTAAACCATTTGAGTCTTCTAGGCTGCTTAATAATGATATGATGATGCACCCTGATCCTGTTCCAATGTCTAAAATCGAAATTTTTTTACCTTTGTATATTTTTACTAGATTCTCAACCAATAATTCAGTTTCTGGTCGGGGTATCAAAGTATCTTTATTTACATTAAATTTCTTACTCCAAAATTCTTTTTCTCCCAGGATATAAGCAATAGGTTCATGATTTGACCTTCTGATCAAATATTCTTTAAAGTTAGAAAATTTTTTCTCACTTACATCTTGATCTAAATTTATTAGGATTTCTTCTCTTGATTTTTTTAATATTTTAGAAAGTAATAATTCTGAATCTAAAATACAAGTTGTGATTTTTTTTTCTTTAAGTAAATCCGACCCAAATTTTATTATCTCAAAGGCCCTCATGAATTTAAATTCTCAAGTTTTAAGTTTTGTTCTTTTAATCGTAGCTCATGATTCATTTCTTCGTGTATTTCCCCGCTTAAAAATTCATCTAATTTATGTAATGTCAAATTTATACGGTGGTCTGTTACTCTTCCTTGAGGAAAATTATAAGTTCTAATCCTTTCAGAACGATCCCCAGATCCAATCTGACTTCTTCTATTGCTGGATCTTTCTTGATCTTTTTTTCTTTTTTCAGCTTCATAGACTCTTGATCTTAGGATTTTAAGTGCTTTAGCTTTATTTTTGTGTTGAGATTTCTCATCTTGCTGACTCACAACAACTCCACTAGGAACATGTGTTATTCTTACTGCGCTATCCGTTGTATTTACTGATTGACCTCCTGGTCCTCCAGCTCTAAAAACATCTATTCTTAAGTCTGAGTCTTTAATCTCCACGTCGACATCTTCTGCCTCTGGTAAAACCGCAACAGTAGCTGCTGAAGTGTGTACTCTGCCTTGAGTTTCTGTTTTTGGTATCCTTTGAACTCTATGAACGCCTGATTCGTATTTTAAATATGAATAGATATCATCACCATTGACTGAAAAAATCACCTCCTTAAAACCGCCAGCTTCACTTTTAGAAATATTTATTATTTCTAATTTCCACTTTTTTTTTGAACATACTTTTTCATACATTTTAAATAAATCTGCACAAAAAAGTGATGCTTCTAATCCACCAGTACCAGCTCTAATTTCAACAATGGCATTTTTGTTATCATCTTCATCTTTAGGAAGTAAAAAAACTTTTAATTTATTTTCATATATTGCTTTCTTTTCATTTAACTCATTTAAATCTTTTTGAGCTAAATCTCTCATTTCTTGATCATTAGATTTATCTTGTAACATTATGTTTAAATCTTTTTTTTCAATTTCAATGTTTACATAATCTCTAGCAATTTTAATAATGCTTCCTAGATTTGAGTACTCTTTTGATTTATTTGCAAAGAGTTTAGGATCAATATTTCCGGCAGAAAGTTCTTTTTCCAAGGTCTCGTACTTGATTATAATATCTTTAACTTTATTTTCGGGAACCATAATTCTATTTTAATCTTTAGTTTTTTCTTCTACGAGCTTTACAACTTTTTCGATTATATCTGAGCTTGGGACTTTTGAATGAGGAATGCCGGAGAGATACAAAAGATTATTATCCTGGCCTCCACCAGTAAGTCCAATTTCAGTTTGTGCAGCTTCACCAGGTCCATTAACTACGCACCCAATAATTGATAAATTTATGGGTTTTTTTATATGAGCAAGTTTTTGCTCTAACAATTTTACGGTTTCAATAACTGGAAAAGCTTGCCTCGCACAAGAAGGGCAAGATATTATATTTACTCCTCTGGATCGAATTCCTAAAGATTTTAAAATTTCATATCCTGCTTTTATCTCGTCAACTGGATCTGAGGAAAGTGAAACTCTAATTGTATCACCAATACCTTCCATAAGTAATTGGCCAATACCGATAGATGATTTTATACTTCCGGTTAGCAAACTTCCTGCCTCAGTAACTCCTACATGTAGAGGATAATCACATATCTTTGATAATTTTTTATATGCTTTAACCGTTAAAAATATATCTGAAGATTTTACACTTATTTTAAAATTAAAAAAATCATTATCTTCTAAAAGTTTAATATTATAAAGCGCACTTTCCACTAATGCATCAGGACAAGGTTCTTTATATTTTTCTAACAATTTTTTTTCCAAAGAGCCTGCGTTAACACCAATTCTTATTGAACAATTATTATTTTTTGCAGCTTTAACAACATCTAAAATTCTTTGATTGGCTCCTATATTTCCTGGATTAATCCTAAGACAACTTGCTCCCATCTCAGCAGCTTCTATAGCTCGTTTATAGTGAAAATGAATATCAGCAACAACTGGTGTGGAAACCTCTTTGATAATTTTTTTAAGAGATAGAGCTGAGTCCCTATCTGGACAAGAAACTCTTACTATATCTGCGCCTGCTTCCTCGAGAGAATGAATTTGTTTTATTGTTGCCTTGACATCTGTCGTCAAAGTATTCGTCATTGATTGAACACTAATAGGCGAATCTCCTCCAACACTAATATTTCCAACTTTAATTTTTTTAGTCTTTTTTCTCTTGATTATTCTGTGTGGTCTTACTTCCATATTAATCTAAATCAAAAATTGTATGTAATTTTTTAATTGCTTTTAACGTATTCTCTTCATCAATTAAAACTGAAAGTTTAATTTCGGATGTCGAAATTGCTAAAATATTTATGTTTGCATCAGATAAAGCTCTAAACATTTTATAAGTAACTCCTGGTGTAGAAACCATTCCTGCACCGACAATTGAAACTTTTGCTACTTTTTCATTTTGAATAATATCTTTATAATTAATTTTACTAATATTTTTTAATATATCTTTCGTCTTAAGGACGTCGTCTCTCTTAACTGTGAAAGTTATATCTGTGGTTTTTTGATCTGAGGAAATATTTTGAATAACCATATCAATATTTATTTGAGCTTTGCTTAATGGTTCAAATACATTCGCTGCAACTCCTGGCTTGTCTTCCACACCAGTAATTGTAATTTTTGCATCATCTTTTGAGTAAGCTACACCGGTAACACTTTTAGTATAATCAATATTTTCTTGGCTAAAAATTTTTGTTCCTTTTCTTTCAGTAAAAGTTGATCTTACCTGAATGGGAACATCGTAAATCATAGCTGTTTGCACTGCGGATGACTGCATCACTTTTGCTCCTAAAGAAGATAATTCTAACATTTCATCGTAGGAAATTTTATCAATTTTCTTTGCAACTGGTATTTTATTAGGGTCAGATGAAAATACACCGTCTACATCTGTATATATTTCACAAGTGTCTGCACTAAATATTTTTGCTACTGCCACAGCTGTTGCATCTGAACCGCCTCTTCCAATTGTTGTAACGTCTCCATTTTTTGAAATACCTTGAAAACCAGGTATTACTGCTACACCATTATCATCTAAATATTTATTAATTTTCTCTACACTTATATTTATAATCCTGGAATTAGCATGATCCCCATTAGTAAGTATGGGTATCTGCCAATTCAACCAAGACTTTGCTTTAATTTTTAGTTTAATTAATGCGCCGGAAAGAAGTGCACAAGTAACTTGTTCACCAGAGGAAAGCAGAACGTCTAATTCCCTTTTGTTAAATTCATCTGCAATTTGTTTTGAAATTTTTATTAATTCATTGGTTTTTCCAGCCATAGCTGAAACTACAACAATTAGTTTATTGCCTTGAGATCTTTCTTTCTCAATAATCTTTGCAACATGCTGGATTCTATCAATTGTTCCAACAGATGTTCCTCCAAACTTTAGTACTTTTTTAACCATTTAAGAATGTAATATAATAAAATATAGATATTAATATTAATTTAAAATTTTATAAAAATGAGTACTACTATAAATAAAGAGGAAATTCAAAAGTTTTCAAAATTAGCTGATGAATGGTGGGATGTTAATGGAAAATTTAAACCTCTTCATATGTTTAATCCTGTAAGGATTGAGTACATTACAGAAAAAATTAAAGAATATTTTAGAATAAAAAAAGACAAATCTAATCTTTTAGACGGCCTAAAGATTTTAGATATTGGTTGCGGCGGTGGTTTAATTAGTGAGCCCATGGCTCGTTTGGGGGCCAATGTAACAGGAATAGACGCCTCTGATAAAAATATCGAAATTGCTAAATTGCATTCTAAAAAAAATGGACTTCTAATAAATTATATTAAAGCTTCTCCAGAAAATTTAGATGATATTGAAAAATTTGATATAATCTTAAATTTAGAAATTGTTGAACACGTTGATAATATAAATCTATACATAAAATCTTGTAATAAATTATTAAAAAAAAAAGGTCTAATGTTCACTGCTACTTTAAATAGATCGTTTAGTTCTTATGTCAAAGCAATTATTGGAGCGGAATATATACTAAGATGGTTGCCGATAGGCACACATGACTGGGGAAAATTTATTAAACCTGAAGAACTTGAGAGATATTTATCTTTAGAAAAATTTAATACTCTCGATATAAGTGGTTTAAAATTTAACCCATTTTTAAAGAAATGGAAGAGATCTAGTGATTTATCTGTTAATTATATTGTAAGCAGTATTAAAAATTAATTATCTTTGTCAACCCAGGGAATTGATAGTAGATTTATCCCCTCATCCGCTAACTCTTCTCTTTCTTCAGGTGATGTTGTTCCGTAAATAGCTTTAGAACTTTTTTTATCATAATAAATTTCTCTTACCTTTTTACTAAAATTTTCCCCAACATAATTAAAATTTTTCTCAATATACTTTCTTAATTGTAAAAGCTTATTTTTTTCATCTTTTAAATCTTTAGTAAATTGATTAGTCTGTTCTTCTTTGCAGTTTGAACTAGCTATCATAGGAGCCATTATTGATTTATTTATTTTTTTTGATGAACAGTAAATACACTCTAATAAATTTTTTTTATTTAATCTTTCAAACTCTTCAGAGTTAGAAAACCAACTTTCAAATTCATGATTTTTATTACATTTTAAATTATATTTTATCATTTAATTTCTGTAATCAGCATTTATATCGATGTAGTCATGAGTGAAATCACATGTATAACATTTAAAAGCATCATTACCTAGTTTCAAATTTATCTCTATTTCAATCGAACCCCATTCCATATATTCTTTCAATTTCTTTTCATCGTAATTTTCAGAAACTTTTCCATTTTCTGCAACAATAAAATTTCCTATTTTTATTTTTAATTTTTTTTGATCAACTATCTCTCCAGATTTACCAATGCCCATTGCTATCCTTCCCCAATTTGGATCTTCGCCTGCAACAGCTGTTTTTACTAAAGGAGAATTAGCAATAGAAAAAGCTATATTTTTTGCACTACCTAATGACTTTGCATTAATTACATTGATAGTTAGAAATTTCTTAGCTCCCTCTCCATCCACAACAACTTGCTTTGCTAAATTTAAACATAATTTTTTAAGAGCTACTTCAAACTTTTGCACTGCCTTATCATTTAAAGAAATATTTTGACCGATTTTAATAGATCTTGTTGAAAAAATTGAAACCATATCATTAGTAGATTGATCGCTATCAACTGTTATTGCGTTAAAAGAATTTGCTACAGCTCTTTTTAAGAGAGTTTTCAATAAATTAGAATTAATGTCAGCGTTAGTAAAAATAAAAGACAACATAGTAGCTAAATTTGGTGCAATCATTCCAGAGCCTTTGGCTATACCAGAGATTTTTATTAATTCATCTCCTATTATAATTTCTTCATAAGCCAATTTTGGTTTAGTGTCTGTAGTCATAATTGCTGATGCCATTTTTATCCAATACATTTTATTATGTTCTGTTCTCAATCTATCTACTAAATCTGCGAGTCTCTCTCTAACCTGTTCAACGGGAAACTCTTCTCCAATCACTCCTGTTGAAGCAAATATTAAATCTTTAATTTTTACTGTTTCGCTGGTTCCTTTTTTATTTTTAGATTCTTTTATAGTCAAAATTCTTGATAGATTTTTTGCGAGTATATCGATACTTTCTTTACCTTGTTTTCCAGTGAATGTATTAGCGTTTTTTGTATTAACCAATAATCCTTTAATAATCTTTTTGTGGGAATTATTATTCCAAGAAATGAATTCAGATGTAATACTGTTCGAGGTCGTAAGACTCGCGTAATTTGCACCCCTGGTGAAGTAAAATAGTGCTAAATCATCTCTGCCATCTTTATATAAATCTGCAGATATAGATGCCATTTCTAATCCTTCGATTTGTTTAAGGCTTTGAAACTCGCCCATTTTAGATAATTTTGTTTTATCGTTTAAGAAATTTTTAATGTTAATAGTCATTATTGCTGTTTAATTTAAGTTAATAATACATATATAGATGTATAATGAATTTATTTACAAGAACTTTTAGTAAAATATTTAAAAGCTCTAATCAACAAGAATTAGACAGTATTAAAAACATTATAGAGGCCATAAATAACAAAGAAAATGAGATTAGTTCGTTAGCAGAAGGTGATTTTAAAGAAAAAACATTTAATTTTAAAAAAAATGCTCAAAATGGATCTTTAAAAATTGACGAGTTAATTCCAGAGAGTTTTGCATTGGTAAGGGAAGCAGCCAAGAGAACTTTAGGAGAAAGACATTATGATGTCCAACTTGCTGGTGGATTGATACTTCATAAAGGTAAAATTGCTGAAATGAAGACAGGAGAAGGGAAAACTCTTGTTTCAACGTTACCAGCTTATTTAAACTCTTTAACCGGTAGAGGTGTTCATATTGTAACTGTAAATGACTATTTGGCTAAGAGAGACTCTGATTGGATGGGTAAAGTTTTTAATTATTTAGGAGTTTCAGCTGGATGTATTACTAATGACTTGGATGATGTTGAAAGAAAAAAAAATTATAAAGATGACATTACTTATGCAACTAATAATGAACTAGGTTTTGATTATCTAAGAGATAATATGAAATATGAACTTGATGAAATGGTTCAGCGAAATCACAATTTTTGTATTGTTGATGAGGTAGACAGTATTCTTATTGATGAATCTCGTACTCCTCTTGTAATTTCTGGAAAACTTGAAGATAAGACAACACTTTATATAACATCAAATGAATTTATTAAACATTTACAAAAAAATGATTACGAATTAGACGAGAAAAATAAAAATGTAATTCTTACTGATTTAGGAATTGATAAAATTGAAAAACTTGCAATTCAAAAAACGATTTTAAAAAATAATAATTTTTATGATCCTGCAAATTTGGATTTAGTGCATCATGTTAATCAAGCTTTAAAAGCTAATTTGCTTTTTAATAAAGACACTGATTACATTATTAAAGATGGAAAAGTGCAGATTATTGATGAATTTACTGGTAGAGTTCTAGATGGTAGAAGATTTTCTGATGGTCTTCATCAAGCAATAGAAGCTAAAGAAAATGTTAAAGTTGAAGAGGAAAATCAAACATTAGCATCAATAACTTATCAGAATTATTTTAGATTATATCAAAAATTATCTGGAATGACTGGAACAGCGATGACAGAAGCAGAAGAATTTTTTGATATATATAAACTGCCTGTTGTTTCCATTCCTACTAATAGAAAAATGTTACGTAAGGATTTTAATGATCAAATATACAGGACTGAAAAAGAAAAATATAATGCAATTACTAACAAAATAATTGATTGTAACAAAAGAGGTCAACCAGTATTAGTTGGAACGACCAGTATTGAAAAATCAGAAAAAATTTCTTCTTATCTAAATAGCAAAAAGATAAATCATAATGTCCTTAACGCTAAACAACATGAGAAAGAAGCAAATATTATTGCTGAAGCTGGTAAAGTCAATGCAGTTACAATTGCAACTAACATGGCTGGACGAGGAACAGATATAAAATTAGGCGGAAATAAAGATTTTGTTTATGATGGAAAAAAAGAGGATGAAAAAGAAGTAAAAAGAAATGAGGAAAAAGTAAAAAGCTTTGGGGGATTATTTATAATTGGAACGGAACGACACGAGAGTAGAAGAATAGATAATCAATTAAGAGGAAGGTCTGGTAGACAAGGCGATCCTGGTAGCACAATCTTTTTTATAAGCCTACAAGATGAATTAATGAGAATTTTCGGAGGAGACTCCATTGATGGAATGTTGCAAAAATTAGGCTTAAAAGAAAATGAATCTATTGATCATCCTTGGATAAATAAGGCCATGGAAAGAGCACAGAAAAAAGTTGAAGGCAGGAATTTTGATATAAGAAAAACATTAATTAAATTCGATGATGTAATGAATGATCAGAGGCAAGTTATTTTCTCCCAAAGATTAAAGATTTTAAAAGAAGATAACATAAACGAAATTCTGAAAGATTTTTTCGATGAAATACTCATTAATTTAAATTTAGTAAGGGAAAATTTTCAAAAATCAGGGGATGAAAAAAGTTATCTTGCGGAAATAAAGAATATAACTGGTAATGTCGTAAATGATAAAATGATAGTAGAATTTGGAAAACTTAAAGAAGATGAATTTTGTAAAAAAATTCAAAATTTGTACTCAGAGAAAAAAAATTCAAGAGTTAAAATCTTAGGCGAAAATCAAAACAATAATCTAGAAAAAAAAATATTTTTACAAATTATTGATTTTTCGTGGAGATCACATTTACAATATTTAGAGCAATTAAGACAAGTTATTGGTTTAAGACAATATGGTCAAAAAGATCCTTTATCTGAGTTTAAAAAAGAGGCGTTTGTTTTGTTTGAAGGTTTGCTATTAAAGATAAAAAACGACTTAATTAAATTTCTTCTAAATCTAAACATCGTAATATCAAACGAAGAGAAAAGTGAGAGTAACCAAGAAAAAATTAAAGAAAATAAATCAGAAAAAAAAGTTGGCCGAAACGAAAAGTGCCCATGTGGTTCTGGAAAAAAATTTAAATATTGTCACGGAGACATTTAAATTTAAATTTTTTTAAAAGCACTTAGAGCTTTTACTCTTGCCTCTTCATGCTTTACGATTGGATAAGGATAATCTCTACCTAATTTAAATTTTTCATCGTTAAATTCCCAAGGTTTATGAATAAATTTTTTTGATAAGTTTTTTAATTCTGGTACCCATTTTTTTACGTATTCACCTTGTTGATCAAATTTCTCTCCCTGTAAAATTGGATTAAATATTCTAAAATAAGGTGCAGCATCGGCACCGCACCCTGCAACCCATTGCCACCCGGCAACATTGCTAGCTGGGCTATAATCTAATAAACAAGTTTTAAAATATTTTTCTCCATCCTTCCAATCAATTAGTAAATGTTTTACTAAAAATGATCCAACTATCATTCTTACTCTATTGTGCATCCATCCAGTAGAGTAAAGTTCTCTCATCCCCGCATCTACTATTGGATAACCAGTTAGACCTTTTTTCCAAGCATTTAAAAATTTAGAATTCTTTAACCACGGAAATTTATCAAATTTTTTTGAATAATTACTTTTTAACATATGAGGAAAATGATTTATTAATGAGTGATTAAATTCTCTCCATCCAATCTCAGCAAGAAATTTTGATGTTCCAATATTTTTTGATTTTCTTTTAATGCATTCATTCCATATTGTTTCAACATGAAGCTGGCCAAATTTTATATACGGAGATAATTTAGATGTTCCGACTATATTAGGAAAATTACGTCCTTCGGAATAATTTGCAATTTTTTCTTTAATGAAATTCTGTAGTTCTTTAAAAGCACTTTGTTCCTCAGGAAACCAAATTTTTTCAAAATTTTTATACCAATTTTTTTTTGGTAATAATTTTTCTGGTTCAATACAGTTTTTAAAATAATTTATTTTCTTTTTACATTTTTTTATTACTTTTTCTTTTGGTGGTATTTTTTCAATATAATATTTTTCTGCTGCTCTCCAAAAGGGTGTGAATACCTTAAATGGAGTGCCGTCGTTTTTTTTTACCTCATCGATTTCGTTAAGAGAATTTCCTTTAAATCTTTTACATTGAATATTCTTATCTTTTAAAATGCTTAGCAAATATTCATCAAATTTTAAATAGTCGGGTTCATAAATCTTATTCCAGTAAATTGCGAAGTCTTTTTTTTTAATCAATTTTTCAAAAAAAATTTTAAATGAGTTAGTCTCAATTACCTCTAAGGAAATATTTAAATTATTTAATTGTTTTCTAAAATTTAAAAGAGATTTACTAAGCCACCATTTTTGAGCCTCTTGGGCTTTGTAGATATCTTTTTTATAAAGATAAAAAACGATAACTTTATCATGATTGGTAGTGGCTTCAATTAATCCATCATTTTTAGCAAATCTAAAATCGTCTCTTAACCAAAAAAGTCCTATCTTTTTACTCATACGTAATAATTATCAGATTAATTTTGAGATTTCGATGTGTAAAACTTGTTGGTGGTGGCCTTGGTAAGAATCGCACTTACGACACATACCTTTTCAGGGTACTGCTCTACTACTGAGCTACAAGGCC
>MDTG01177336.1_pt1 | contig 10701 bp, 8 predicted proteins | sample 811421 | NCBI WGS metagenome assembly MDTG01 (sample SAMN05326645, study PRJNA326480) | marine metagenome | isolation source: seawater | place: Pacific Ocean: South East | collected 2011
CCCGGAAGGCGAGTCCCTCCGCATCCTTGGCGGGTTTGGCAACGCTCTTTCGGACCAGGGCGTCGGCCTCCTCGAAGCGTCCGGCCGCGGCGAGTCCGTGTGCCCTTGCGAAGATGGATGATCGATCCGTCGTCACCGGAGATCAGATCGCGTCCAGTCCGCGCTCGAGGTCGGCGATCAGATCGTCGGGATGCTCGATGCCCACCGAGAGCCGGACCAGCCCGTCGGAGATGCCGAGCAGGCGTCGCTGCTCGACGGGCACGGAGGCATGGGTCATGATCGCGGGATGTTCGATCAGGCTCTCGACCCCTCCGAGGCTTTCCGCGAGCGTGAACATGCTGACGTTTTCCAGCATGCGGCGACTCTCCTCGAGGCCGCCCTCGAGATACATCGTGATCATGCCGCCCCCTGCGGGTCGACCGTCGAAACGCATCTGACGTGAGGCGACCTCGTACTGGGGGTGGGAGGGATGCCCGGGATAGACGACCCGCTGCACGCGAGGGTGGGATTCAAGCCAGGTGGTGATCTTCATGGCGCTTTCGCAGTGACGCTGCATGCGGATCGCGAGGGTCTTGACGCCGCGGAGACCGAGATAGGCGTCGAAGGGACCCAGGATCGAACCCACCGAATTCTGGAGGAATCGGATCCGCTCGACGAGGGCCGGGTCCTTGGCGATCAGGGCTCCGCCCACCACGTCGGAGTGGCCACCGAGATACTTCGTGATCGAATGCATCACGATGTCGGCGCCGTGTTCGAGCGGTCGCTGCAGTGCCGGGGTGGCGAAGGTGTTGTCGACCGCCACCATCGCACCGTGATCATGGGCGACCGCGGCCACCGCGGCGATGTCCGTGACCTTGAGCGTGGGATTGGTCGGGGTCTCGATCCAGACCATGGCGGAGGAGTCGCCCTTCTCCGCGAGGGCCTCGGCCACGTTCTCTGGATTCGTGGTGTCGACGTATCGGACACGAAGTCCCTGGGTTCGTTCACGGACCTGGGAGAAGAGACGGTTGGTGCCGCCGTAGAGATCGTCCCCGGCGATGAGGAGGCCGTCCCGATCCAGAAGTTCGAGCGCGGTGCCGATGGCGGCGAGACCGGATCCGAAGGCGAACCCGCCGTGGGAGGCGTCGACCGATTCGTCGAGGCCGGTGCCTTCCAGGGAGGCGAGGGCTCGCTCGAACGAATACCGGGTGAGGTTGTGGCTGCGGGAGTATTCGAATCCGCGGTGGACGCCGGGAGACTCCTGTCCGTAGGTGGAGGAGGTGTAGATGGCGGGCATCACGGCACCGGTGACGGCGCACTGTTCCTGGCCGCCGTGGATGCACTTCGAGTCGAAATGGATGTCTTTGTCGTGCACGTCTTTTTCCATCGGGCTTCCGCCGGGTTCAGGGAAGCTGCTTGCGCAGGAAGTTGATGAGGTCGATCTTGGTGATCAGCCCGTAGTAGTTCTCTTCGTCCATGACGATCGCGACCCGATCCGCCTTGAAGACGGGGATGAGATCGTTCACGCTCGCGTCGGGGGAGAGCGTCTCCAGCCTTCGCGTCATGAAGTCGCTGACCGGGCGATGGGTGTTGTCGGGATCGTGGACCATGGCCATGAGCACGTCGCTCTCGTCGATGATTCCGGCGACCCTGGTGTCGTCCATCACAACCATCTGGCTGATCGCGTACATCGCCATCCGCTTGATCGCCTGGCCCAGCGGGATGTCCACGGAGAGCACGTAGTCCTCGCGGTCGAGGTGTCGTCGGCCGATCAGGTCGCGGAGATTGCCGTGGGTCTCGCGGTCGATGAAGCCCTTGTCGGTCATCCAGTGATCGTTGAACATCTTGGAGAGGTACTTCGCCCCGTGGTCGCAGATCAGGGTCACGACCCGCCTGGGTTCCGTCTGCCGGCGGCAGTATTCCAATGCCGCTCCCAGCAGGGTTCCCACGCTCGATCCCGCCAGGATGCCCTCCTTCATCAGGAGTTCCCGAGCGACCGAGAAGGCCTCCGAATCCGGGACGGTGATCGCGGTGTCGACCAGGTCGAGGTCGAGGATCGAGGGGACGAAATCCTCTCCCACCCCTTCGACCAGCCATGAGCCGGCCTTCACGTCCCGGCCCTCGTTCACCTTGGGAGCGAGGATCGATCCCTCGGGATCGGCCAGGACCAGCTGGATCGTCTCATCCTGTTCCTTGAGATATCCGCCGATGCCACTGACGGTTCCGCCCGAACCGACCCCGGCGACGAAGGCGTCGATGTCGTGTTCCATCTGGTCCCAGATCTCCGGGCCGGTGGTGTCGTGATGGGCGGCGACATTGGCGTCGTTGTTGAACTGGTCGATGTAGAGGGCGTCGGGATCCTCGGCCGCGATCCGGGCCGCGATGTCCTGGTAGTACTCCGGGTCGCCCTTCTCGACGTCGCTTCGGGTCAGCACCACCCGGGCTCCCATCGCCCGGACGTGGGAGATCTTTTCGTCACTCACCTTGTCGGGGATGACTAGGGTGCACTTGTAGCCCTTCTGGGCCGCGATGAGGGCCAGCGAGAGGCCGGTGTTCCCCGCAGTCGCCTCGATGATGTGGCCCCCGGGCTTCAGGGAACCCTTGCGTTCCGCGGCTTCGACCATCCGGATCGCGATCCGGTCCTTGATCGAACTGCCGGGGTTCTGCGATTCCATCTTGACGAAGAGTCGGCATGGACCGGTGTCCATTCTCTGCAGCTCGATCATCGGGGTGTTCCCGACCATGTCGAGGATGTTGCCGTAGACGGGTGCGAGCGGAGGTGAAGCGGCGTCGGTCACGGTGGACTCCGGACTTCCCGTTGACCCATCCGAATGGTGGCCGGTCGGGAGGTTGGCAGAAGCAGGAAGTGCGTATGGTACCGGGGAAGTCGGGTCGGTCCCGTCCTTCACGGTCCGAGAGGGTCCACTGCAGGGGGATTCGATTCTTGGGAGACCACGACCCCGATCCGCCGGATACCGAAGAGGCTTTCCGCGTCGCGCGAGCTGCGGGAATGACCCTCGAAACCGGACCGTCCGGCCTGGAACTCCGGGTTCCGGGGGAGCGTCCGGGATCCGGGGTCCGGGGCGAGATCCCGAGTGCCTTGAGCCGACGTATGGAGTCGGGCCACCCTCTGCGACGGATCATCTCCGGGATCTCGGGATCTCCGGGGCCGATCGTCGACGCCACCGCTGGTCTGGGAGGCGATGCGGCGATCGCCGCGGCGTCCTCGACTCGCAGGGTCGTCGCTTGCGAGCGTCATCCGGTGATCCAGGCATTGCTCTCGGACGGGAGGGATCGCGCCATGCGGGCGGGGCTCGAACCGGCGGAACGCATCGACATCCACGGCGAGGAGGCGATCGGGATTCTGGAGCAGGATGGCACGTCGCCGGCCTTGGTGATGCTTGATCCGATGTTCCCACCACGAAGGAGATCCTCGGCACTGCCTCCCAAGCCGATGCAGCGGCTTCGAACCCTGCTGGGTCCCTCCGGGGACGACGTCTCCGCCGAAGTGAAGGCGTTGCTGGTCGCGGCGGATGCGGCGGGAGCCTCGCGGATCGTGGTGAAGCGCCCGCCGGATGCTCCCGAGATCGAATCCCCACTCGGTCCGCCCACGTTCGAGATCCCGACCCGGCTGCTTCGCTGGTCGGTCTGGGAGCGAAGAATCCGCACCGGATGAGGGCTCGCAGCTCGCTGAATCCCGGATCGGTGACGGGTCGAGTCGATCGGCTACCGTGAATGCATGTCGCTTCCCTGGTTCCACGTCGAAGCCCTGCCCGAGCCCGGTGATGCGGTCTCGCTCGACAAGCATGAAGCCAAGCATGCTGCCGGCCCGCGAAGGCTCGGTCCCGGCGACGAGGTCGTCCTCTTCGACGGCCGTGGGCACAAGGCCCGGGGACGCATCGGAGGACGGGACGAGCGAGGCGGCATCGAGGTGGAGGTCGAAGACCACGAAGTCGAAGCACCGGAGTCGCCACGGATCGCCCTGGCGGCGAGCCTTCCCAAGGGGGACCGCCTGTCCACCATGCTCGACATGGCGACCCAGTTGGGAATCCTCGCCTTCCAGCCACTTCACTGCGATTTCAGCGTCATCACCCTCGATCGCAAGCGACAGGATCCGACCGATCGATGGAATCGGATCATGATGGAGGCCTGCAAGCAGAGCCGCAGGGCGATGCTCCCGGCGATCCTTCCTCAGGCTCGCCCGCTCGAGGTGGTCGCGGAGGCGGCGGCACGCGGGGCGACGGTTCTGGTCGGAGATCCGCAAGGACGTCCGATCGGTGAACTTCCATCTCTGCAGGATGTGGTGATCCTCGTGGGTCCCGAAGGCGGTTTCAGTCCCAGTGAACATCGTGCGATACTCGACGCGGGAGCCATCCCGGCCCGGGTCGGCCTCGGTACCCTCCGGGTGGAGACCGCTGCCGCGGCCATGGTGGCAGGGTGCCGGGCGGCCGCCTCCACTTGAGCGGGTCGCAATGCACACGATCGGCAAGGAGCAGATGATGGAACCAGACGATCTTCTACGGCCATCGAGGCGATCCCTCATCGGGGCGGGCCTGGGAGGCATCGTCCTCGGGCCATCGCTCGGCGGAGTCCGTGCGAATCCTTCGGTCGACGATGGAAGGGTCCTCCGCATCGCCTATCTGACCGACGTCCATGTCCAGCCGGAGCGAAGCGGGGAACAGGGCTTCGCGGCCTGTCTCGCGCACGTGCAGGCTGGCGAGGATCCGCCGGATCTCGTGCTCTTCGGCGGCGACAACGTGATGAACGTCGACAGCGAGGATGGACGGCTGCGGGCGAAGCCGCAACTCGACTCCTGGAACCGGGTGGTGGCCGCCGACCTCGGGCTTCCGCATCGAACGGTGATCGGCAACCACGACATCCTCGCGATGGATCCGATCGACGGCCGGAAGTGGGCCTGCGATGCCTACGGACTCGATCGCGGCCACTACGCCTGGGATCAGGCGGGATGGCGATTCGTGGTGCTCGACTCGACGAGTCCCAACGTGCTTCGGGGTGGCGAGGGCGGTTACAAGGGACTGCTCGACGACGAGCAGTTCGACTGGCTCGATAGAACCCTGCGTGACACCCCCGATGGCATGCCGGTCTGCGTGATCAGTCACATTCCGATCCTTTCGGCATGCGTCTTCTTCGACGGCGAGAACGAGAAGACCGGCGACTGGAGCGTACCGGGGGCTTGGATGCACCTCGACGCCCGTCGAATCAAGGACTGCTTCCGGAAGCACGACAACGTGAGGCTTTGCCTCTCCGGCCACCTGCATCTCGCGGAGGTCGTCGAGTACCTCGGCGTTCGCTACGCCTGCGGCGGGGCGGTCTGTGGTGGCTGGTGGGACGGTCCCTACCACGAGTTCGAACCGGGTTATCTCCTGGTCGACCTGCACGCCGACGGTCGCAACGACGTCTCGTTCCAGACGTACGGGTGGGTTCCACCGGGGGAATGAGCCGGTTTCGCCAGGTCACGGAGCATTCATGTCAGTTCCGATCTTCGTGGTCGATGCCTTCGTCACCGATGAACCGTTCACCGGAAATCCTGCCGCGGTCTGCGTGATGCCCGCCGAAGCCTCCGGTTCCACCGGAACGGAGCCTCGACTGCAGTCGATCGCGGCGGAGATGAATCTCTCGGAGACCGCATTCGTCTCCCCACTCGAGAACACCGAGCAACCTGCGGTCTGGTCGCTTCGATGGTTCACTCCCGGCGAGGAGGTCGAACTCTGCGGGCATGCCACCATCGCCGCCGCCCACGCCCTGCGAGAGTGTGGAATGGCTCCGGCGGATACGCCGATCACGTTTCGCACCCGGCACCGGGGGGATCTGGCCCAGACCCGGATCAACGGCCTCGAGGAGGTCGGCCTGCCCGCGACGCCGCTTCGAGAGGTGACGGAACCGGATGCCCGGTTGTTCGAAGGGCTGGGGATCGAGGAGACCCGCGTGGTCCGGACCATGGAGGACGATCTGGTCGTGCTGCTCGACGACCACCGCCGGATTGAAGCGATGCATCCCGACATGCGGGTGCTGGGGGCGGTGAAGGCCAGAGGCATCGCGGTGACGGCCCTGCTTCGGGGTGATCCCGACGGCGCGTCGGTGGTGAGCCGCTACTTCGCACCCGGGGTCTCGGTGGACGAGGACCCCGTCACCGGATCGCTGCATGCAAGCCTCGGACTGCTCTGGCGGAACGAACTGGGGCCCACATTCCTCGCCCGGCAGGCGTCCTCCAGAGGGGGTCTGGTCCGCGTCGATGCCTCCCGCGGCGACGCGGGAGCGGTTTCGATCGCGGGGAAGGCCAGAATGGTGCTCTCCGGGACCCTGATGGCCTGACGCCGGAGTGCGGCCCGGGCGCAGGGCCGGTTGGGTCGGAACGCTCGACAGGTACGGCCTTCACCCGAATTGCGCGATTTCCCAGCGGATACGATCTTCATCGATGACCGGTCGATCCCCTCACTATCCCCCGCGGAACCATTCCCCATGCAACGCAAGACAGCATCGAAGGCCCTGGGTTTGATGGATCACTTGAGGTATCGAATTGATCGTCAGATCTCCGGAGGCACGGTGAAGCTGCTTCTGTGGCTCATGGCCGTTTCGATCGGCGTGGTGGCGGTCGCCTCCATCGCCCTCGCCATGGGCATCCACCCGGAGGATGGAGAACACGAGGGATTCGTGGAGTCCTTCTGGAGCACGCTCAACCTGGCCATGGATCCGGGCGGGATCGAAGAGAGCGGATGGTCCTACCGGTTGGTGATGATCCTGGTCTCGATCTTCGGAATCCTGATCGTCAGCACGATCATCGGCGTCCTGACCAGCGGCATCGAAGGGAAATTGGAGGATCTTCGTCGGGGAAGATCACTGGTGATCGAGAAGGACCACACCATCATCCTGGGCTGGTCACGAAAGATCGCCGCGGCGGTGCAGGAACTCGTGGTTGCCAACGAAAGCAGGCGTCGCGGCGTGGTCGTCATCCTTGCGGACATGGACAAGGTCGAGATGGAGGATCACGTCAGGACCCACGTGCCGGACCTGAAGACCACGGAGGTCATCTGCCGAAGTGGTGACCCGTGCGACCTGACGGACCTGGGCCTGGTCCGGCCGGAGGAAGCGCGGTCGATTCTGCTGTTCGCCGGGGAGGGGGATGACGGCGACGCCGTGGTCTTCAAGCGGGCCCTGGCCCTGGAGCGAATGGTCGAACGGTCGGGGTCGCCGAAGCCGATCGTCGCGGAGGTCACGGACACGGACAATCACGAAGCCATGGCCGGGATTCGAAATCTGCAGGTGGTCAAGCCCGCGGACCTCGTCACCCGGGTGCTGATCCAGGCGGCCCGGCAGCCGGGACTGAGTCGCGTCTACGAGGAACTTCTGTCGTTCGAGGGCTGCGAGATCTACTTCCACGCGGATCCCGCTCTCTCCGGCCGGCCGTTTCGGGATGCGTCCATGGTCTTCGCCACGGCTGCGGCCATCGGGATACTCAGGCGTGACGGACAGACCCTGCTCAATCCGGATGGTGGAACCATGATCGAGGAGGGAGACGCCCTGATCGTGGTCGCGGGCGATGATTCGGAGGTCGGCGCGTCCTCCGGCTCCACGTCCTTCGATTCGAAAGGCATCGTCGCCAAGGAGGTGTCCGAACCGATTCCGAACCACTATCTCGTGATCGGATGGCACCAATGGGCCGACATCCTGCTTCGTGAACTCGATGCCCTACTGGCGCCGGGTTCGAAGGTGGACATCCTGTACGACCCCCAGTATTCACAGGGCCCTGCCGATCATCGCCCGGAGGATTTCAGCAACATATCGGTGAGCATCAAGGAGGGGAAGACCACTCGTCGTTCGGTCCTCGAATCGACGGACCTCTCGGGGATCGACCAGGTGCTTCTGCTCGCCTATCGGGAGGAGCTGGACTCGCAGTCCTCGGACAGCCACACGCTTCTGACCCTCGTCAACCTTCGTTCGATCGTCGATGAGATGGGTTGCAAGATGGGCATCGCCACCGAGCTCGTGGATGCCCAGAATCGTGCCCTCGCGCAGCGATCGGAGGAAGACGACTTCATCGCGAGCGAGGAACTGGTCAGCGATCTGATGGTCCAGCTTTCCGAGTCGCCGACCCTGTACGAGATCTTCGGGGAGCTCCTGACCGCGGACGGTGCGGAGATCCACTTGAGGAATGCCGCGGAGTATGTCCCGGACGGCGTGGAGGTTCCGTTCGGGGCCATCGTTCAGGAGGGACTCGAAAGGAACGAGTGCGTCATCGGGACCCTCGGGGCCCGACTCGAGCTCGCCGTCGACAAGTCGAAGCTCGTCTCATTCGGTCCCCGTGATTCGATCGTGGTTCTGGCCGACGACTGACCGCCGGTCCTCCCGGTTTCGAATCATGCAGGGACCGGGCCATCCGAAGCGCTTCTGGAGCAGGACATGCTGCGTCGCTTTATTGAATCCGCCCGGCGGTTGATCGGATCGGCCACCGACGAGCAGGAACCGAGAGCCCGGGCGGGATCGGATCTGCGGGGCGGGGAGACCTCCGGGCGGAACCCTGCGGTGGACAGTCCCGCCGGGGAGGGAGCGGGTGATTTTCAGCTCCGGCTCCTGCAGGACTGTGGGCTTCAGGAGGATTCGCGGGTCCTGGACGCCGGTTGTGGAACGGGGAGGGGGGCGGCATCTTTGGTTCGGTTCCTCGATGTCTCCCGCTACGTGGGCATGGACAGCAACCCGTCCTCCCTCAAGGCCTGTCGACACATGATTCGCAAAGAGGAACTGGTCGCGAAGGAGGCTCGCTTCGAACTCGGTCGCGACTTCGCATTCGACTCGGGCGGCAGGGGATTCGACTTCATCCTCGCCTTCTCCGTCCTGCAGGGGTGCGATGAGCACTCTCGAGGGCGTTTCTTCACCGAAATGGTTCCATTGCTGCACGCCGGTGGTCGAATCCTGATTTCCCACGCGGACTGGTTCGATCCCTTGCGAATCGACGGCATCGGTCTCGTGGTGGAAAGGGTCATCCGCGAGGATGAATACGATCTTTCCGCGTACGGCTGGCCGAGTCGCCGCGCCGGGGCCGAGGTCTTCCCGATCATCGAACTTTCTGGCACCCACTAGGAGGGAGGTTCGAACCCGGGCGAAACTCCGGGGTACCTTCCTGCCTCCGTTGCGACGCGGCCCGACTCGAACCGAACGACCCCGTTCCCGGCGGCTGCCGGGAGCGGGGTCGATTCGAGAATGGAGCGTACCGGGCTCGAACCGGTAACCCCTGCCTTGCAAAGGCAGTGCTCTCCCAATTGAGCTAACGCCCCTCGGTGGTCTTGGTCACTCCTCCGTCTGCCTTTCCTCGGTGAGATCGATCTCGAAACGGTAGGGAGTCACGATCTTGATCCGCCGGGTGAGATCCTGGACCTCCGTGCCGACGATGCCCACGATCCGTCCCACGCCGGCTCGCAGTGGCATGCCTTCCATGGGCTTGACATAGGCGATGGTGCGGCCGCTGGCGGGATCCTCCAGCCTGAACAGCAGGGGGAGCCTTCCGCCGTCGTAGATGCGACTGCGACGAAGTCTTCCGATCACCGTGTAGTCGGAACGATCGAGCAGCGCCTCGCGAATCGCTTCGATCCGGTCCTTGTCGACTTCGTTCCTCAGCTCGATCCGGCGAAGCGCGTCGATGCCTTTCTGCAGATCCCGCTGGATGTCGATCTGCTTCATTCGTCTCAAGGCCCGCTCGCGTCCCTCCTCGCCGGTGGTGTCCCGATCGGCGATTGCGGCGTAGATGAGCTGCATCGCCTGAAGTTCCGACTCGTCCTGGGGAGCGCTGCGGATCTCCTCCCACTTCTCCTCCGCATCGGCGAGACTGACATCATCGAGGATGGTCACATCCATGGGGGCTTCGTTCCGGAGAGCCTCCTCGGCTTCCTCCCCCTCCTGCATGGTGACCACTGGATCCACGCTCTCCTCCAGGTCGTCGATGTCGACGAGAGGGACCGCGTCTTCCGTTTCCTCCTCGGTGGGCGAGGGGCTGCCTTCACCCATGACCAGCCGCCCCTTTTCAAGGCGGACGGAGGGAAGACTGCCGCCTTCGATCGTCTCCAGGTAGGCGCGGTGCACCCAGACCTCCGAAGTGGAGGGGGGGGTGACGAGGTACCAGGTGTTTCCTCTGGCGTCCTTGAATTCACCGGTCACCTCGATTTCATCGCCCTTGGCGATGGTGCCGAATTCGGAGGCGCACCGAAACGGGTCGTAGCCTTCATCGGTCTTCGCGTTGCGGTTGGGGATCTTCAGGCCATGGCGTCCCCCGGTGATCGTGATTCGATCCTGCCGACGTTCCATGGCGGAATCGTCGGCTTTGAGGAGACCACGGACCGTGGTGAGCTTGGGGCCCACGAGTCTGATTCGATTCCATCCGTCATCGCCTTCGCCGGTGGTCAGGACCAGATCGCCGGCATCGAGTACTGCAACCGTGTAGTTGACCTCGTTGTTGGGGTTGGATCGGAGATTCACGTTGTTTCCGCGAATGCCCTTCCACTGGCCGGTCTTGCCATCGGGCAAGTCGATCAAGGACGGAGGCTTGACTTCGGTCTCGGTGACGACCTCGGTCTCGGTGACGACCTCGGGCTCGGTGAGGACCTCGGTCTCGGTGACGACCTCGGGCTCGGTGACGACCTCGGGCTCGGTGACGACTTCGGGTTCGGTGACGACTTCGGGTTCGGTGACGACTTCGGGTTCGGTGGCGACTTC
>MDTG01262986.1_pt1 | contig 10701 bp, 9 predicted proteins | sample 811421 | NCBI WGS metagenome assembly MDTG01 (sample SAMN05326645, study PRJNA326480) | marine metagenome | isolation source: seawater | place: Pacific Ocean: South East | collected 2011
ATCATTTAATAGATATTAATAGTGGTGAAATAATCGAGTTCGTTGATAAAGATATAGAAATTTTACAAAATAAAGTTGCTAAAAAATTAGGCTACAAGCTAGTTGATCACAAATTGGAATTGTATGGTTCTAAAATAAGAAAATAAAAACTTGTCTAAAAAAATATTCATCAAAACTTTCGGCTGTCAAATGAACGAATACGATAGTAACCGTATTCTAGACCTAGTGAGGCCAATTGGGTATAGTACAACAACCGATGCATCTGAAGCAGATTGTTATATTTTAAATACTTGCCATATAAGAGAGAAAGCAACAGACAAAGTTTATCACGATGTTGGAAGATTAAAAAAAGAATTTAGAAATAAAAAAAAGCCAATGCTTTTAGTCACTGGATGTGTAGCTCAAGCAGAGAATGAAGAAATGCTCAAACGTGAAAAATATATTGATGGAGTAGTGGGACCACAGTCTTATCATCAGATACCTGAAATTATAAAAAAAATAGAAAATAAAAACAATAAAATTAATAGTACAGAATTTGAAGCAGTTGAAAAATTTGATAGTTTAAATTTAATTAAAAACTCAAATTCAAAAATTTCATCTTTTTTAACGATCCAAGAAGGTTGTGATAAATTCTGTCATTTCTGTGTTGTGCCATATACAAGAGGCCCAGAATTTTCTAGGTCATTTAATGAAATAATAAATGAAGCAAAACAATTAATAGAAAACGGCTCTAAAGAAATTACACTTTTAGGTCAAAATGTTAATGCTTATGAATATAAATATAAGACTAAAATAATTCGTTTGTCTGACCTAATATTTGAACTTAATAAATTTAAAGAATTAAAAAGAATAAGATATACAACCTCGCATCCAAAAGATGTTACAAAAGATTTAATAGAAGCTCATCAGTTTTGTGAAAAATTAATGCCAGTTCTTCACCTACCTGTTCAGAGCGGTTCTTCTAAAATACTTAATGCAATGAACCGAAAACATAGTATTTCTTATTATCATGAAATTATAGATAAGCTTAAAAAAGCAAAACCAGGCATTAGATTTTCTTCAGATTTTATTATAGGCTATCCCGGTGAAACAGACGATGATTTTAATCAGACATTAGAATTAATTAAAAAAGTGGAATTTATAAATTCATATTCTTTTATTTACAGTTCTAGGCCAGGCACTCCAGCATCAAATTTAGAAGATGTAGACCCAATTATTGCTAAAAAAAGATTAATAAAACTACAAGCCGTTCTTGAAGGAAATAATTTTAAGTATAAAAAAAAATTATTAAACAAATCAACAGAAGTGCTTTTTGAAAATAAACTAAAAAAACAAAACAAATATTTTGGTAGAGATAAGTTTTTAAATTCTGTTGTAGTAGAAAGCACCCAAGATTTGACTGGTAAAATTTTAAACATAAGTATAAATAATTTTAACCACAACAGTTTATTTGGAATTATCTCGTCAAATAAAAAAAGGAATTTTGCAGCTTAAAAAAATGTCAGAAATTAGCAAATTAGAACAAAAACTTATAATTAAAAAAATAGATAAGGAAACTGTAAATATTCAAATATTAGACAATTGGATCTTGTCATTAATTGTAGGTGAATTTAATGAGAATTTGAAAAAGCTAGAAAAATTGACAAAAGCTACTTTATTTTTCAGAGGTAATTCAATTACGGCAAAAGGGAGTTCTGAAAGCATAAATACAGTCTCTCAATCAATAAGATTTTTAATTAATAAATATCTTTTAACAAATAATATCGAAAAAGGTGATATAATTTTATCAGTGAATAAAAATTTGGATACAGAAAATCACTCAAATATACAATCCTTTGCTCAACTGATTAAGACCCCAAGAAAATCTGTTATAGCGCGTTCAAAAAAACAGTCGGATTATATTCGGGCATTGAGAGAGAATGATATCACAATGGCCTTGGGGCCAGCTGGAACCGGGAAGAGCTTTCTTGCTGTTTCGGTCGCTATCACAATGCTTATGGAAAAAAAAGTTGAAAGAGTTATACTTTCAAGACCTGCTGTAGAAGCAGGGGAAAAACTCGGATTTCTTCCTGGAGATATGAAAGAAAAAGTAGACCCATATCTAAGACCACTTTATGATGCTTTGTATGAATTGTTTGGGTTTGAAAAAATTGATAAGAAAATTGAGTCGGGGGAAATCGAAATTGCTCCGCTAGCTTTTATGAGAGGAAGAACACTAAAAAATTGTTTTGCTATTTTAGATGAAGCACAAAATGCTACAGCAACACAAATAAAAATGTTTTTAACCAGAATAGGAGAAAATTCAAAATTAGTAGTCAACGGAGACCCATCTCAAATAGATTTAATTAATAAAAATCACTCAGGTTTGATAAAGTCTAAAAACATACTAAGCCAAATTGAAGAAATAAAAATCATAGAATTTGATCATACAGATGTAGTAAGACATCCTTTAGTGTCAAAAATCATCAAGGCTTATCAAAAAAAAGCTGATGATCAAAGCTGATGTATTAATTATCAATAGAGATTGGAAACAATTTATTAGGACCCCACATCTCTACATAAGTAAAAAATTAAAAAAAATAGATAAAAAAATTAGATTATTCAAGGGCAATAAATATAATTTTACACTTAAACTTTCCGGAAGTTCCGAAGTAAAGAAACTAAATATTAAGTTTAGAAAAAAAAAAAAAACTACTGATATTCTGTCTTTTCCTTTTCATGAAAAGAAAATTTTGATTAAATTACTTAAGAAAAAGGGGAATAAAATTTATCTTGGCGATATAATAATTAATTTAAGTAAAATTAAATCAAAAACAATGAACAGCAATTTTTATTTAAGATTTGATAAAATTTGGATACACGGATTAGTTCATTTGTTAGGGTACCGTCATAATTCTAATCTTGATTTTTCAGTAATGAAAAAATTGGAAGCTAAATTATTAAAAGCTATTAAATAACATGATTTTAAAATTCCTTAACAGCAGACTATTTCTGATTTTTATATTTCCTTTAATTTTAGGCCTTTTAACAGTTTTTAGTTTTCAGCCTTTTAATTTGAGTTATATAAATTTCATAATACTTCCTATTTTATTTTTGCTAACTACTTATGCACAAAAAAAATCAAAAAACACATATAGAAAAAAACCTTATTTATTAAATCTATTTTTTATTGGCTATCTCTTTGGTTTTGGTTTTTTTCTTTCAGGTATTCATTGGATATCTTACTCACTTACATTTGATGAAATTTTTAAATTTTTAATTCCAGTAGCGATAATTGGCTTGCCAATCTTTCTTGGTCTTTTTTTTGGTTTTGCAATTTTAATTGTAGGGCCGTTCTTAAAAAATAATTTTACATCTATTTTATTATTTTCAAGCTCTTTTGCTTTTATGGATTATCTGCGAGCTAAAATTTTATCTGGTTTTCCTTGGAATGTTTGGGCTTACACTTGGTCATGGAAACCAGAAATACTACAATCATTATTTTTTATTGGTTTTTTTTCATTTAATTTACTATGCATTATAATTTTCTGTTCTCCTCTTTTAATAATTTTTAAAAAAAGATTTAATTTACTTCTATTTTTTTTTATTAGTTTAGTGTTTTTTAGTAATTACATTTATGGATCGTCAATAATAAAAAAAAATGACCAAAATTTTACTAATCTAGAATTAAATCAAAAAAATTCAGTTTACATCAAAATTATTTCACCTAGTTTTGATCTTAAATATAATTTATCTGATACCGATATAAAAAAAAATATATTGAAGTTAATAAAATATAGTGAACCTGAGAAAAATAATAAAACACTTTTTGTTTGGCCAGAAGGAGTTTTCACTGGTTTTACTTTTAATCAAATTAGAGAATATAGAGTATTATTTGAAGAAGCATTTTCAGACAATCACCTATTATTGTTTGGATCCAATACGACTCAAGAAAACTCAGAAAAATTTGACACTTTCAATAGTCTAATTATTACAAATAATAAGTTAGATATTATTTATCAATATAATAAAATTAAACTTGTTCCATTTGGAGAGTTTTTACCATATGAGGACATTCTTAGTAAACTTGGCTTAAAAAAAATTACTGAAGGATACGGTTCTTTTTCAAAAGGATCTAGAAGCAATATCTTTATACTTGAAAACTTAAAGTTATTACCTTTAATTTGTTATGAAATAATTTTTCCTCATTTAAGTGAAAAAAAAAGCAATTTGATTGTAAACATTTCCGAAGATGCTTGGTTTGGTAATACCATAGGGCCCAGTCAACATTTTGCTAAGGCTATTTTTAGAGCAATTGAAAATAATGTTTATTTGGTGAGATCAGCTAATAGAGGTTTTAGTGCTTTTATAGATAATAAAGGTATAATAAAAAAGGTTTTAGCTCCAAGCGAGAGAGGTACAATAGCGCTTAAAGTTCCAATTATAAACAATACAACAAAAAAATATAAATTTGATTTGATCTTTTTTGTTCTTTTATTTACAGGTGTTTCATCTTTTATTATCTTAAAAAAAAATGAGCAAAAATAATTATTTCTTTACAAGCGAGTCAGTTTCTGAGGGTCATCCAGACAAAGTCTGCGATAGAATTTCAGACATGGTTGTAGACTCTTATTTATCAAAAGATCCATTCTCTAGAGTCGCTTGTGAAACTTTGACTACAACTAATAAAGTGGTTTTAGCAGGAGAAATTCGAGCACCAGAAATTAAAAAGGAAGAACTAATTCAAAAAGTTAGAGATTGTATAAAAGATATTGGCTATGATCAAAAAGGTTTCAGCTGGAGAGAGCAGACAAATATAGAGTCTCATCTTCATTCTCAATCTTCGGATATAGCTATGGGGGTTGATTCAAAAGATAATAAAGATGAAGGCGCTGGAGACCAAGGTATTATGTTTGGTTACGCATGTAATGAAACAGAAGAATTGATGCCAGCACCAATTTATTATTCTCATAAAATATTAAGATTAATGGCAGAAGACAGAAAAAAAGGATCTCTAAAGGGAATTGAACCTGACTCTAAAAGTCAAGTTACTATGTATTATGAAAATGGAAAACCAAAAAAAGTTACATCAGTTGTAATTTCTACTCAACATTCAAAAGATTTAAATCAAGATCAAGTAAAAAATCTTGTCTTTCCATATATTAAAAAATCTATACCCGAAAATTTATTAAAGGAACTAAATAAAAATGAGATATATATTAATCCAACCGGTCAATTTATTATAGGCGGCCCCGACGGAGACACAGGCCTTACTGGAAGAAAAATTATAGTTGATACATACGGAGGAGCAGCTCCACACGGTGGTGGAGCATTTTCTGGAAAAGATCCAACAAAAGTTGACAGATCAGCTGCATATGTTTCCAGGTATTTAGCAAAAAATATTGTTGCAGCAGGAGCTTCAGACAAGTGTCTAATTCAACTTGCCTATGCAATAGGCGTATCAAAGCCACTTTCTATATATGTTAAATTGTCAGATAAAGATAACCAAAAAAATGAGGATATAAAAAAAATAATTGAAAAAAATTTCGATTTATCTCCCAGAGGCATAAGAGAATTATTAGGTTTAAACAAATCAATTTATGAAGTTACATCGGCCTATGGCCACTTTGGAAGAAAGCCAACAAATAATGGTGAATTTTCATGGGAAAAAACTGATAAAACTAGTTTTTTTAAAATGTAACCTTGAAAAAGCCTTAAATTTTTATTAAGTATGAATAAAATTATGCGTTTACAAAATGGGCTTTAGCCCATTTTTTTTTGGAGCAAACTAAAAAGGAATAAAATGTTAAATAGAGGTCTAGATAAGGTTGAATTATTAAGAATAGTAGAAGCTGTTGCGAATGAAAAATCTATAGATAAAGAAATAGTCTTAGAATCGATGGAAAGTGCCATACAAAAAGCAGCTTTAACCAAGTTTGGCACTGAAAACAATATTCGAGTTATTATAGATAGATTAAGTGGTGAGATTAAAATCCAAAAAGTTTTAGATATAGTTGAAGAAGTTGAAGACTCAAGTAAACAAATAATTTTGAATGATGCAAAGTCTGTAGATAAAAAAAATAAAGACTTAAAAGTAGGAGACCAAATTTATGAAGACTTGCCTCAGATAGATTTTGGAAGAATTGCAGCACAAAGTGCCAAACAAGTTATTAGCCTAAGGGTTAAAGAAGCTGAAAAAAATAGACAGTATGAAGACTTTATAGAAAAGCAAGGGCAAATTTTAAGTGGAATTATAAAAAGACTAGAATATGGAAATATTATTATAGACCTTGGAAAAGCTGAAGGGGTAATCAAAAAAGATGAACTAATTCCCAGAGAAATTTTAAAAACTGGAGATCGAGTTAAAGCTTACTGTTATGAAGTTAAGAAAGAACTTAAGGGACATCAAATATTTCTTTCAAGAGCCCATCCCCAGTTTTTAGCCAAATTATTTTTTCAAGAAGTTCCTGAAATTTATGAGGGTGTAATTGAAATCAAAGCAGTTGCAAGAGATCCGGGTAGTAGGGCTAAAATTTGTGTTTTTTCGAAAGAAAGTTCAATAGATCCTGTAGGAGCTTGTGTTGGAATGAGAGGAAGTCGTGTCCAAACCATAGTAAATGAATTACATGGTGAAAAAATTGATATCATAAAATGGACAGAGGATTTGCCAACACTAATTTCTGAGTCTTTATCTCCAGCAGAAATTCAAAAAGTTTTAATCGACAAAGATAATAAAAGAATCGATGTAATATTAACCGAGGAAAATCTCAGTAAAGCAATTGGCAGAAGAGGTCAAAATGTAAGGCTTGCATCAAAACTAACTAATTTCGAGATTGATATTTTGACAGATCAAGAAGACTCTGAAAGAAGACAGGCAGAATTTAAAGAAAGAACAGAAAATTTAGTTAAAAGTTTGGAAGTAGACGAAACCCTGGGTCAACTTTTAGTTTCAGAAGGCATGCAAAGTATTGAAGAACTAGCGCAAGCGAAACCAGAAGATATTACTAAAATCGAAGGTATAGATGAAGGAACTGCAAGTGAATTAATAAATAGATCGAAGGAAAATTTAATTAAAGAAAAAGAGGAAATCGCTAAGAGATTAAAAGAATTGGGAATGGAAGATCAGCTGGTTAACCTTAAAGGTATTACTCAAGGAATGTTAGTATTATTAGGCCAAAGAAATATTAAAAAGTTAAGTGATTTTGCCGACCTTTCATCGGACGAACTAATAGGTGGTTTTGATGAAATAAAAGGTAAAAAAGTTAGAATAGAAGGGTATTTAGAAGAATTTTCCCTTTCGAGAGAAGAGGCTGATCAATTGATCATGTCCGCAAGGGAAATAATATTTAAATAAAAAATTAATGGTAGACCAAAAGAATAAAAAAAAAACTTTAACTATATCCACTGGTACATCTAAAAAGATTGACATCTCATCACTTTCTCGTGACGGAAAAAAAACATTTTCTATAGAAAAAAAAACTTCCTACAGAACTTCTAGAGACAATAAACCGTCATCAGGACAAGGATACTCTAAAAGAGCAGAACCTGCAAAAAAAAATATTGTTAGAAATTTTATTGAGCAGCAAGCAACAAAAAACTTTGTCAAAAAAGAAGACAAGTCACCTTCAAAAGCAAAACTAAAACTCAAAGATCCATTGTCTTCTAAAAGAGAATTTAAACTCACAGTTTCAAGAGCAATGAACGTAGAGGAGGTAGAAATCAAACAAAGAAGCTTAGCCTCAGTAAAGAGATCAAGACTAAAAGATAAAAGGTCAGAAAATAATGAAGATAAAAAAGAGATAATAAAAGTAATAAAAGACGTAAATATTCCTGAACAAATTACAATTCAAGAACTTTCTAATCGAATGGCAGAGAAATCTTCAGATGTTATTAAGTTTTTGTTTAATATGAAGGTGGTAGCCACAATAAATCATATTATTGATAAAGATACCGCAGAATATATCGTTAAAGAATTTGGTCACAAGCCCATCACCGAAAATTCACCCAATTTAGAAATAAAGAAAAAGAAAAATCAATTAGAGGGAAAAATTGAAAAAAGACCTCCAGTAGTTACAATTATGGGTCATGTAGATCATGGTAAAACTTCCCTTTTAGACGCTTTAAGAGAAGCCAACGTAGTTTCTGCGGAACATGGCGGAATTACTCAGCATATTGGTGCCTACCAAGTTAAAACAGCAAAAAACGAAGTTATTACTTTTATAGATACTCCTGGTCATGCAGCTTTTACTGAAATGCGAGCAAGAGGATCTAAAATTACAGATATTGTAGTTTTAGTAGTAGCGGCAAACGACGGAATCATGCCCCAAACAATAGAAGCGATTCAACACTCAAAAGCAGCAAAGGTTCCAATTATAGTTGCTATAAACAAGTGTGACCTACCAGAAAAAAATATTACTAAAATTAAAAATGATTTGATGAAATATGAACTTATTGCTGAAGATTTCAGTGGGGATACATTATTTGTTGAAGTGTCAGCTACACAAAAAACTAATTTAGACAAGTTAAAGGAAAGTATTCTACTTCAGTCTGAACTTTTAGATCTCTCTGCATCTTTTAGTGGCTCAGCAACTGGAGTTGTTATTGAGTCAAAAATTGACAAAGGTAAAGGCCCTGTATCAACTGTGCTTATAACTAATGGTTTATTAAAAAAAGCAGATTATTTCGTGTGTGGAAATACCTTTGGAAAAATAAGAGCAATGATAAATCACGAAGGAAAAATAATAAATGAAGCATTTCCCTCAATGCCGGTTGAAATATTAGGTATGAACGAGTCAGTTTTTGCAGGAGCAGAATTTGCAGTTACAGAAAATGAAGAAAAGGCAAAAGAAATTTCTGATTTTAATAAAAGTAACTCTGGTAATGTTAAGGCTGTTGTTAAAGATAAGACCTCAATCTTTGACAATGTGAGCAATAAGGAAGAGTTGAATATAATAATTAAATCAGATGTTCAAGGTTCAAGCGAAGCACTAAAGAATGCAATAAACAAAATTGAACATCCTGAGGTAAAACCAAATATTATCTTGTCAGATATAGGAATAATAAATGAGTCGGATGTTTCTTTAGCTAAAACATCAAATGCACTTTTAATTGGTTTTAATGTTAAACCAAATAGCCAAGCAAAAAAACTTGCTGAGCAACAACGTGTAGAAATTAAATATTTTAATATTATTTATGAGGTATTAGAACTTATTGAAAGAGGACTCTCAGGCTTACTAGAACCAGAGATAAAAGAGACTATTATTGGTACAGCTGAAATATTAAAAGTATTTAAAGTTTCTGATGCAGGAAAAATTGCTGGTTCAAAAGTAACGGATGGTGAGATAACAAATAAAGCAAAAGCTAGGCTAATTCGTGATGGAGCAGTTGTTTACACTGGAGAAATTTCAACTATTTTTAGAGAGAAGAACCAAGTCAAAGAAGTTAAAAATGGTGTTGAATGTGGAATTAGCTTGAAAGATTTTATTGATTTCAAAGAAAAAGATACAATAGAAGCTTTTCTCTCTGAAAAAATAGATAGGAAAATATAATGGTCAAAAGGAGAGCAGCGCCAGCATATTCACAAAGACAATTACGTGTAGGAGAACTAATTAAGCAAAACCTTGGAGAAGTTTTTATAAGAAATGAAGCAAAAATTCTTGCTTTAAACACGAGTGTAGTAACAGTAACCGAGGTAAAGATGACGCCCGATCTAAAAACTGCAAGAGTATATGTGATACCATTAGGAGGAGTTGAGACTAAAAAAACAGTAAGTATCTTGACGGAGTTCTCACATCTTGTTAGAAAAGCCCTATCAAAAAAACTTGATATAAAATTTCTTCCTAAACTAGCATTTGTAGAAGATAATTCTTTTGAGTATGCTGAAAAGATAGAAAGATTAATTAACATTAATAAAGAAAATGAAAAAGAAAAAAATAGAAACAATTAAATCACTTGCCGTACACTCTAAGGACGTAGGTTCTGCAGAAGTACAAGTTGGATTATTAACTGACAAAATAACAAAATTATCAGATCACTTTAAAAAATATAAAAAAGATAAACATTCGACAGTTGGATTAACAAAATCAGTTAATCGAAGAAAAAAACTTTTAGCTTATTTAAAGAAAAAAAATCCTGATTCATATAATAAAGTAATTAAACAATTAAATTTAAGGAAATAATGTTCAAAATACACAAAGAAGAAATCGAAATTAATGGAAAAAAAATAACTTTAGAAACTGGAAAAATTGCAAGGCAAGCTGATGGTGCAATTATAGCGACATGCGGAGAAACAGTAGTTATAGCTACGGTAGTAGGAGCTAAAAAACTTAGAGATGGTCAAGATTTTTTTCCTCTATCTGTTAATTATCAAGAAAAATATTATGCAGCCGGAAAGATCCCAGGCGGATATTTTAAGAGAGAGGCAAGACCGACTGAGTCTGAACAATTGATTTCAAGATTAATAGATAGACCAATTAGACCTCTGTTTCCATCAAGCTTCATGAACGAAGTTCAATTGTTACCGACAGTTCTATCATATGATGGAGAAAACCAAGCTGATGTTCTTTCTATTATTGCATGCTCGGCCGCGCTGGCAATTTCAGGACTACCTTTCGGCGGCCCAATTGCTGCAAGTAGAGTTGGTTTTAAAGACGGTAAATATTTATTAAACCCAACTCCGGAAGAATTAAAAGAGTCCTCATTAGATCTAGTAGTAGCAGGAAC
>MDTG01230185.1_pt1 | contig 10700 bp, 12 predicted proteins | sample 811421 | NCBI WGS metagenome assembly MDTG01 (sample SAMN05326645, study PRJNA326480) | marine metagenome | isolation source: seawater | place: Pacific Ocean: South East | collected 2011
GGTGGCCCATTTGTAATGAATACTAAAGCTGAAATCTTGCAAGCTGTTCAAGATTATCATAATGGTACTTTTGTAAAATAAATAATGAAATCGATAAAGATTGAAAAATTTGGCGGACCGGAAGTTCTTAAAATTCAAGATATAGAAGTTGGTAAACCTGGACCTAGAGAAGTTTTAATTAAAAATCAATCTATAGGTTTAAATTTTATTGATATTTATCATAGAACAGGTCTTTACCCCATTCCACTACCTAGCGGTATTGGTCTTGAAGCTTGTGGAATAATAGAAGAAATTGGTTCTGAAGTAAATTTGTTCAAAGTTGGTGATAGAGTAACCCATGCATCAATGCCCATAGGTGCTTATTCAGAAAAACAAATTATGCCAGAAGATAAACTAATTTCTGTTCCAGATGGTATTTCTAATGAGGTTGCATCATGTATTACTTTAAAAGGAATTACTGCGGAGTATTTATTACATAGAGCGTATCCTTTAAAGAAAGGCGATAAAGTTTTATATCATGCTGCAGCAGGTGCTCTAGGTCAAATTTTATGCCCATGGGCTAATTCTATAGGAGCAGAAGTAATTGGGACAGTCGGTTCAAAAGCTAAAGAAGAGATTGCGAAAAAAAATGGCTGCCATCATGTTATAAATTACTCTGAAAAAGATTTTGTTAAGGAGGTGGAAAAAATAGTTGGAAAAAATGGTATTGACGTTGTCTATGATGGTGTCGGTGTTAAGACATTCAAAGGTTCAATTGAGACATTAAAAATAAGAGGTATGATGGTAGCATTCGGAAATGCCTCTGGTTATGTGGATACATTAGATATTAAAAAAGACATTAATGCCAAAGGTTTATTTTTTACTCGCCCATCTATCGCACATTATACTGTAAAAAGAGAAGAGCTTGTCGAGTCGGCAAAAAAAGTTTTTGATGCTATTCTAACAAAAAAATTTAAAGTTGAAATTTCAAAAAAATATTCTCTAGAAGATGCTGTTCAAGCTCACAAAGATTTAGAAGCTAGGTTATTGACTGGTCCAGCTGTTATTATCCCCTAGTCTACTTTAACATCCATATCTGACATATGTAATCTAAGAGCATTAGTAGAAATATGAATTTCTCTAATAAAAAAAATTATCGAAATCATCATTGACAAACAACAAGATCCAAAAATTAATCGTGCTATAAAAATTTCATTTAAATAAAGTCCTAGCACTGTTAACATGTTAAATAAAAAACCAAATGCTCCAAACAATATTGACCATCTTAATAAAGTAATCCTTCCGCTTAAATTCATAAACTGTTTTTTCCATTCAGGTGGAACATGTTTTTCATACACATGTTCATCATGTAATTCTCTAATAAGAGCACTTAAAGAATGAAACCTGTTACTATAAACACTCATTATCAATGGTATTGCAGGAAACATTAAGGCTGTAACAGTATAATCTATATTCATACGAATCAGTTGATTATCAATCTTGCGTTTGTTATTTACAAGAAAAATTTTATGAACCAATTAAAATTATTTATAGAACTAACAAGGCTAAGGAAGCCAATAGGTTATATGCTGCTATTTTGGCCCTGCGCCTGGGGTTTAACACTAGTTTTTAATTTCTCAAACCATTTAGGTATTTATTTTTTTTATATTTTACTTTTTTTCCTTGGTTCTGTTTTAATGAGATCGGCTGGCTGTATTGTAAATGACATTCTAGATAAAAAATTTGATAAAAAAGTTTCTAGAACTAAAAAACGACCGATTGCATCTGGTAAAATTTCATTAAAATTAGGTTTATTTTATTCTGCATTTCTTTGTTCATTAGCTTTTTTGGTTTTGATAAATTTCAATTATGTTACAATTTTTTTAGCTTTTGCTTCGATGCCTTTAGCTTTTACCTACCCACTAATGAAAAGGTTTACATATTGGCCACAACTTTTTTTAGGAATAACATTTAATTATGGTTTAATTCTTGGATGGACATCTATAAATACTGAAACTTTAGTTGTTCCAATAATTTTTTATCTAGGAGCCATATTTTGGACACTTGGATACGACACTATATACGGATATCAAGACATAAAAGATGATGAAATAATAGGACTGAAATCAACCTCAATAAAATTTAAATCTAATCCATATTTTTTTTTAAGAGTATGTTACTCATTCTTTTTTTTCACTTTAATAATTATAGGTTTTATGATGAATATGAATAAAATTTATTTTCTATTTTTGATGTTAGTTCTTTATCAAATGTTTATTGTTCAGCTAAATAAGCTTAATGTAAAAAATCCATCCAAATGTCTTACAGCCTTCAAATCAAATAATCTTTTGGGTCTATTGATCTTTATTAGTATATTATTGGGGAAAATTTAAATGGACGATATACAAATCTTAAAACGTTTATATAGAACGTATACAAAAAAATATCTTAAAAATATTTTTTCTGCTATTTTTTTTACACTAATATTAGCTACTAGTACTTCTGCAGTAGCTTACTTATTAGACCCAGCAATCAAACTTCTTTTTATTGAACAGAAACAAGAGCTTATTTATATAATTCCAGGCTTAATAGTTTTAGCTTTTGCCTCAAAAGGGTTGTCACTTTATTTGGCAAAAATAATAATGATTAGTGTTGCTGAGGAAATCAGAAAAGATATTCAAACAGATATGCTTAAATCAATTATACATGCAGATACACAGTTAATTGATAACAAACATTCTGGGAATTTTATTGCTAATTTAACTAACGATGTGAATATGATAACAACACTAGTTAGTACAGCAATCTTAAACTTATTTAAAGATAGTTTAACCTTAATTGGTCTACTATTTGTAATGTTTTATCAAAACTGGAAACTTGCTTTAATCGCGATTGTAATGATACCATTAGCAAGTATCGCAGCGAGGGCTCTTGGAAAACGTATGGGCAAAGTGACTACCCAACAAATGGGGAAAGTCAGTGTACTTACATCATATCTGATTGAAATCTTTAAAAATCATAAATTAATTAAAATTTTTCAAAAAGAAAATTATGAAAAAAATAGAGCAAATAATTACATAAATGCTTTGAAAGAAACCTCTAAAAAGATTGCAATTATATTTGTAAGAGCTTCTCCAATTATGGAATTTTTAACAGGTTTAATGATTGCTTTTTTAATTTTTATTTCAGCGAAACTAATTTCATCAGGTGAACTCGAGGTAAGTAACTTTTTTTCTTTTTTGGCTGCAATGATGCTGGCTTACCAACCAGTTAGATCTCTTGCTACGCTCAATGTATCAATTCAACAAGGTATTGCTGGTTCAAAAAGAGTTCTACCAGTAATAGATTATGAGCAGAAAATAAAAGATAAAATAGATGCCAAAGAGCTAATAGTAAATCAAGGCCAAATCTATTTTGAAAAAGTTAATTTTAATTATTCTATAGATGAAAAAAGTATCATAAAATCTATAAACTTAAATATTCCTGGAAAAAAAATGACAGCATTGGTTGGGCATAGTGGTGCTGGTAAATCTACAATTTTAAATTTAATACCTCGATTTTACAATATTGATGAAGGAGATATTAAAATTGATAATCAATCGATTTACAGCTCCTCGATTTACTCATTAAGAAAAAATATTTCTTTAGTAAGTCAAGATACAACTTTATTTGATGACACTATCAAAAATAATATTGCTTATGCAAATCTTGATGCATCCCAAGAAGAAATAGTAGAGGCTTCAGAATATTCATTTGCAAATGAATTCATAGAAAAATTGCCTGATAAATATGATACAAAAATAGGTGAAAATGGTGTGAGACTTTCGGGCGGTGAAAAACAAAGATTATCAATTGCCAGAGCAATTTTAAAAAAAAGCCCTATAATATTATTAGATGAAGCAACTTCTTCTTTAGACGCAGAAACTGAGGATAAAATTCAAAAAGCTATAAATTTTTTAACTAAAGGTAGGACAACTGTTGTAATAGCACACAGATTATCGACAATTTTAAATTCGGATAAAATTTACGTTATTGATAAAGGCAATGTGGTGGGTGAGGGAAAGCATGATGATTTGTTAGTTTCATCAGAAATATATAAAAATTTTTACGAAAAACAAATAAAAAAATCATAATGTTATTTGCTTATAGATTTTTAATTAACCTCATTACTATACTTTCTCCAATTATTATTCTTTACAGGCTTTTAAAAAAGAAAGAGAGTTTAACAAGATTTAGAGAAAAATTTTGTTTTTTTTCAAAAAAAAAAGTTGGTGGTAAGTTGATATGGTTCCATGGGGCAAGCGTTGGTGAATTACAAAGTATAGTTCCGCTTTTAGAAAAATTAGAGAAAAATAATGAGATCAAACAGATCTTAATTACATCAAACACTCTAAGTTCTGCAAAAGTAATTGAAAAAATAAAGATAAAAAAGATTGTTCACCAATTCTTTCCTGTAGACACCAATCAATTTTCAAAAAAATTTTTAGATTATTGGAAGCCCACTGCAGCATTTTTTATAGACTCAGAAATATGGCCAAATATGCTTGTAAATTTAAAAAAAAAGAATATTTCGATTGTTCTTATAAATGGACGGATTACTAAAAAGACTTTTTCAAGATGGAATTTGGCACTTGGCTTTTCAAGAAAAATTTTTGGTAAATTTGATTTATGTATGTCTTCAAGCAAAGAGTCTAAAAATTTCTTGACTAGACTTGGAGCCAAAAATATAAAATTTTTTGGAAATTTGAAATATTCTCAATCTGAAAAAAGAAATTTTAAGATCAATAACTTTTTGAAGAAAAATATTAAAAAAAGAAAAATCTGGTGTGCCTCAAGCACTCACGAAACTGAAGAAAATTTTTGTGGTAAAGTTCACTTGCAGCTTAAAAAAAAATACCTTAATCTATTAACGATTATCATTCCAAGACATATTGAAAGAGTAAATTTGATTAAATCAAATCTTCAAAAACTAGGTTTAAAAGTTCAAACTTTTAGATCAAATGAAAATATAAAAAAAGATACAGATGTGTATTTAATTGATGAATATGGAAAAACAAAATCTTTCTATAATCTTAGTAACAATGTTTTCTTAGGTGGATCGTTAATTAACCATGGTGGTCAAAATCCATTAGAAGCAGCAAGGTATGGATGCAATATATTGCATGGACCTAATGTTTCAAACTTTCACGAAATTTATAGATTTTTAAAAAGGATGAAAATTTCAAAAAAAATTACTAACCAAAATCAAACAGTTAACCTTTTGGTAAAATTTTTATCAAAAAAAATAAAAACAAAAAAAACCAAACAAAAACTTAATAAAATTGGCCACAAAATTCTCAAATCAACTTTTAAAGAAATTGATATATTATTAAAAAATGAAATTTAAAAAACCCAAATTTTGGGATTTAGAAAAACCAAATTTTTTATCACTTTTATTATTACCTTTAACACTTCCTGTTAAAATTAATAATTTTTTTTTAAATAAAAAAACATTCCCACAATTCAAAAAAATCAAAACTATTTGTGTTGGAAACATTTATATTGGTGGAACAGGAAAGACACCCACAACTATTAAGTTGTTTAAAATTATGGAAAAATTAAGACTTAAAGTGTGTGTAGGAAAAAAATTTTATCCATCTCATATAGATGAAAAAATGATTTTAGAAAAAAACTCGAAATTAATTTGCTCAGGGAATAGAAGAAAAATAATTAGTATCGCAATAGAAAAAAATTATGATTTTTTAATTTTTGATGATGGCCTGCAGGATAAAACTATAACATATGATTTGCAGTTTGTATGTTTTGATAGTGATTGTTGGATTGGTAATGGTGAGCTTTTACCTTCTGGGCCACTTAGGGAAAAAATTACAAGTTTAAAAAAATATGATGCTATTTTTTTAAAAACTGGCAAGGAAAATGGAGAAAGGTTTGAGAACATAATTAAAAGCATAAATCCAAATATAAAAGTTTTTGAAACTACTTATGAGATAAATAATATTAATAATTTCAATCTCTCAGAAAATTATTTAATTTTTTCAGGTATAGGAAATCCCAAAAATTTCAAAAAAATTTTAATAGAAAACAAATTCAAAGTTGTTAGTGAAATTATTTTTCCTGATCATTTTTCTTATAATCAAAATGTTATTAATAAGATTAGAATTAAAGCTAAAGGTTTAAATGCCAAAATAATTACCACTGAAAAAGACTTTTTAAAAATTTCTAAAATTGATAAGGATGATATTAATTTTATTGACATAGATTTAATAATTAAAAACGAAAAAGATTTAATTAATTTCTTAAAATCAAAAATCTATGAATAACACAAAATATTTCTTTCAATTTATCTTTGTTATGGTGCTATTTTTAATTTTTAAAATTTTGGGCTTAAGACTTTCTAATCTTTTATCTGGAAAAATTTTTACTTTATTGGGACCATTATTTAGATCAAATAAAATTTCACATCAAAATTTAAGTACAGCTTTTCCTAAACTAAATACATTTGAAAGGGAAAAAATATTAAAAAAAATGTGGTTTAACTATGGTAAAGTTTTTTCTGAATATCTATTTATTAAAAAAATAAAAAATTCTAAGAATATAATTGTTGATAAACAAGAAATTCTTGAGTCAATCAAAATTGACTCCAAACCTGTCATTTTTATCTCAGGCCATTTCAATAATTTTGAGTTAATGGCAATGCATATTGAAAATTCTGGTATAGATTTAGCTGCAATATATAGACCACTTAATAATAAGTTTTTAAATCCAGTAATGGAAAAAATAAGAAAGAAACACATATGTAAGAAGCAAATTAAAAAAGGACTTTCCGGGACAAAAGAAATACTTAAAAATTTTAAAAATGGTACATCAATAGCCCTTATGATAGATCAAAGAGTTTCAGAGGGTATTAAGTCAAAATTTTTTAATAGAGAAGCTTTCACGACAACTATACCAGCTCAATTTGTAAAAAAATTTGGGGCAAAAGTTGTTCCGATTTATATAGAAAGAACAATAAATGATACTTTCAGAATAGAAATTTACGATCCTATTGAATATAAAAAAGAAGATACTATTAAAGAAATAACTTCTAATCTTAACAAAATTTTAGAAAAAATGATTATTAAGAACCCAGAGCAATGGATTTGGACTCACAACAGATGGAAATAGCTTAGTCTTTAAAGTTTCTTTTTTTTGAAGCTTCTATGTAAGAAAAATATGGTTCTTGCAAATCTACATTCCAATAAGTTAAATTTTCTAGAGGAATTTTTTTATCTGATACAGCACAAATAACATAATCACCTTGCTCTAGTATCTCAAAATTATTTGGTAAATATTTTATTTTTGCTAATTTTTTTAACATTTTTAGTTTATATATTAATATATGAAAGTTGTGATAATTGGAAGTGGCGGAAGAGAACATGCAATTTGTTCAGCTTTAACAAAATCAAAAAATATCAATAAAATATACTGCATACCAGGCAATGCAGGTACTCAAATGATCTCAGAAAACGTTGATTTAGATATAACTAATTTTGATAATTTAAAGAAATTTATTTTAAATAACAAAGTTGATTTGGTTATTATCGGACCTGAACAGCCTTTGGTTGATGGTATAGAAGATTTTTTAGCAAATAATGGTATTAAAGTTTTTGGTCCAAACGAATTTGCATCTCAACTCGAAGGGTCAAAAATATTCACTAAAGAACTTTGTAAAAAATATAAAATTCCAACTGCAAATTTTGGCATATTCAAGAATTTAACAGAGGCTTCTGTTTTTTTAGAAAAATGTGATTATCCAATAGTTGTAAAAGCTGATGGTTTGGCATCCGGGAAAGGTGTTTATATTTGTGAAAAAAAAAATCAATCCATTTCAGCTGTTGAAGAAATATTCAATGGAAAATTTGGTAAAGCCAAAAATGTTTTAATAGAAGAATTTTTAAAAGGTGAAGAAATGAGTTTTTTTATTATCTCAGATGGTGACTCATATAAAGAGTTTGGCACAGCTCAAGATCATAAAAGAGTTTTGGAAGGTGATAAAGGGAAAAACACTGGTGGCATGGGCGCTTATTCACCTTCTAGACTTGAGACTAAAGAATTAAATAAAAAGATTATAGAAAAAATAATAGAGCCCACTCTTAAGGGTCTTAAAGAGTCAAATACATTTTTTCGGGGATTTTTATATGCTGGACTTATGATAGTAGACGGGGAGCCCTTTTTAATTGAATATAATGTAAGAATGGGAGATCCAGAATGTCAAACAATTCTTCCAAGACTTAAAACAGATTTAGGAATGATAATTGAAGCTTGCGTTAACAAGAAATTAGACACTATTAATTTAGAATGGGACTACAAAAAAAGTCTTTGCGTTGTTCTTTGCTCAAATGGGTATCCAGAAAAATATAAAAAAAACATAGAGTTGGAAAATTTAGATCAAATAATTTTAGAAAAAAATGAATACATTTTTCATGCCGGTACAAAAAAAATTAACGATAAAATTTTATCTAATGGCGGAAGGGTTTTAAGTTTTGTAATAAAATCAGATAAATTTAGAACTTGTAGAGACAAAGCTGTTAAACTGATAGATAAAGTAGGATGGAAAGACGGATTTTATAGAAAAGATATAGGATATAAAGTAATAGATTAATGAGAATTATAGGTGGAAATTTTAAAGGAAAAAAAATTTTCATACCATCTGATAATAATACCAGACCATTAAGGGATATGGTAAAAGAGTCAATTTTCAATCTTTTACAACATTCAAATAAAATCAATTTAGATATAAAAGACTCTAGCATTCTAGATCTCTTTTCAGGAACTGGATCTTTTGGATTGGAATGTGTCTCTAGAGGTTCAAAAAGTGTTATCTTCATAGAAAATTACGATAAAATTTTAAAAATTTTAAGAAAAAATATTGAAACACTTAAGATAAATGCAAATTGCAAGATAGTCGAAAATGATTGCTTTAAGTTTTTTGATACAAACAAAGATTTTAAAGACAAATTTAATATAATTTTTATGGATCCGCCTTACAAAGAAAAAAGAATAAATATTATATTGGAAAAAATTAAGGAAAATAAAATTTTAACAAAAAATGGTATAATATTAATCCATCGGCATAAAAAGGATGATGTCAAAATGACTAATAAAATTCAAATTTTAGATCAACGAATATATGGTATTTCTAAGATCATAATTGCTAATTAAATTTTTTTAAGAGTTTTCAATGTTTCAGTTTTTATTAATTCAACTGCTGGCTGATCATAGGGATTTATATCCATTGCTCTTCCTAACAATATTGTTTCAAGAATAAAAAAGGTAAATAATTCTCCTAAGGTTTCTTCATTTCTTTTTTTTATTAAAAAACTTCTAAAGGGAATATTTTTTTTTTTAAAAACACTTTGAGTGGCACTAAATTGTGCAAACTTAACTCTATTTATGCCTTTTAAACTTGCCTCTTTTATAAAAAAAAAAGTAAAAAAATTATTTCTTGGTCCAGAAAGATATAACTGCATAAGACTATGATTATCTTTTGGCATAGTTGAAATTATTGGATGAAAACCTTTACCTTTTTTTCCTAAACTCTCGGCAACTAATTGTTGATACCAATTAAAGAAATCAAAAGATTTCTCATCATAATTTAAAATTATTGAATTGGTCATTTTTCTATTAGCTAAGTCTAATAAATTTGAAACATTTGATATCAAGGCATTTATAAAAGTTTTGTTTTTGATAAGGTTGTTAAGCCGTCTAAACTTTGAAGGTTTCAAGCCCATTAACTCAGCTGGTAACATCCCTACCTCGGAAAGAACTGAATATCTTCCACCAATAAAGTTGTTGTGAAGTATCAGTTCAGATTTAAGTTTTTTTGCTAATTTTCCTAAATAGCTTTTTTTATTGTCAGAAATGAATACACTTTTTTTTCTGCTTATCTTTAGATAATTTAAATTTGTGATGGTCTCTAAAGTATTACCAGACTTTGAAATAATCAAATTTAAGCTGTCTTTTTTATTAGCTTTACTTAAATTTTCTATGTCTAGATTATTTATAAAATTAATTTTTTTTTTTATTTTATGTTTCAAAAAAGCATAGATTGACTGAGCCCCAAGTGAAGATCCACCCATACCAATTAAATTAATTGCTGAATATTTTTTTGATTTTAAAATTAAACTCTTACTGTAAGAATTTTTGTAAAGTTTGCTTAAAGATTTAATTATTTGACTTTTTTTATCTGTTAAGTTTTCAAATATCTTGACTATTTTTTTTTTTGATTCTTTATGATTAAAACCTTTTAAATATATGGTTTTAGTAACATTCATTTAGTTTTTATCTTATCTAAAATATTTTGCTCAACTTTATTTGAAGAATTTATAATTTTTGATTTCTTAGTTTTGTTTTTGTTTTTACTCAGAAGTTCCTCTATTTCATTAATCTCTGAAACTTCTACGCTCTTCTCACTATCACTTGGTGTTGGTAGTTGTTCGAAATCTGGAGGTAAGATTAAAGGATTCTTCTTTTTCACTAAGAATTCATCGGCATTATCTTTTTTCTTTAATGTAAGTCCTTCCTTTACACTGCTACAAGAAGTTATAAGACTTAAGACTAAAAAACTTAAAATAATTCTAATCATTTTTTTTTTTAAAAAACTCCGAATAAATTAACAAAAAAACTCCTAAGGTAATAAATATATCAGCAACATTAAATATAAACCAATGAAAATTTTTAAA
>MDTG01447365.1_pt1 | contig 10700 bp, 10 predicted proteins | sample 811421 | NCBI WGS metagenome assembly MDTG01 (sample SAMN05326645, study PRJNA326480) | marine metagenome | isolation source: seawater | place: Pacific Ocean: South East | collected 2011
ATATGGATGATGACGAAGATCAAAACACAAATCATGATATAGAAGATTCAGATGATGACGAGGATGATAACGACGATGAAAATTATTTACAGAAATTTGTACATAATGTAGACACGAATAACTTAGAAAAATTGCATCCAAGTGTAAATGTATGTAACAATGAAGAAGTCATGGCTCTTAGTCGAGTAATACGAGATTCAAAAGGAAAAATTATTGATCCTATGCATACAACTATGCCTTTTCTTACAAAATATGAAAAAGCCAGAATTGTTGGAGCAAGAGCAGAACAATTAGATCGCGGAGCCATTCCTATGATTAAATTAGATCCAGAAATCATTAATGGACGGATTATTGCGGAAATGGAATTAGAACAAAAGAAAATACCGTTTATTTTAGCACGTCCTTTACCAAATGGGAAAATCGAATACTGGAAATTAGAGGATTTAGAAAGTTTATGAGTGTTTATGTATTGTGTGTGTAGTTCGAAAACGAAAACCAAAACCAAAAAAAACATATTTAATCATAATTCTTGAAAAAACATATATCATAAAAATCTTTTTATTGTATATACATCATGGAACCCCAACAATGTGCCAAATGTGGGCATGAACCCACCGATATGGACAAGTGGAGATGGAGCTTTTTCACTGCTATCTTGTTTTTGATCATTGTAAACCCAATGACCTATAAATTCGTTCAAAAACTTTTAGGAGGTTTTGTCAAAATTGCGGATGCAAGTGGTTGCCCTACCACAAACGGTATGCTTGTACATGCCTTAGTATTTATGGGATTGGTACGAGGTCTTATGTCTTTCGACATATAAGTTTGTAATCGATCTGGAAAAAATATTACACACATAATCAAAGTGTAATATTTTTGTGTTTGTTTTCGTAGTTTGTGTTTTTTCGTAGTTTGTTTTCTAATTCCGCCAGCTTTTGCCACAATCTAAACAGGTAATGAATATAGTTGCTGGTTCATCCGCACTACGTGTTTGCATCTCGTAAAATGTACACCGTTTTGATTTACATTTTTTACATGTAAACATATCTGTAGATGCCTCAATGTTCGTATGGAAATGCGATTGATCAATTTTGATTTTCCGGTCGATCATTTCACGCCATTGCTCTGGACACATTTCTTGATGTGTCATTATCGCCAATACATCCGGTGTAATTTGTTTGGTTTTTATTTGATCCAAAAAGTTCGGACTGTTTTTGAAATTAGTCATTAACGAACGCATTCGACTTAAATAAATCTCGCAAAATTGTGGGTTCTTCCATTTTTTTACAATTTGACGATATGTACATTCACGAATGGTAAAGTTATAAACACCTTTTTCTATATTGACTGCAAATTCATCCAAATCATAATCAGTTTGTATTTTTTTAATAAAATTCGCACGAAAGACAGAAGGGTTTGAATTGACTAACAATCGGTTCATCATTTTTTAGAGTAAGATATATGCACGTATGTTTATATGAAAGAAACTCTTTATACATATTTCAATTTTTTAGTTTTCAAAATAGTCTTCCTCTTCCAACTCCGAATCGCAGTCTTCGTATGAAACCACCTCAATTTGCTCTTTTTTCGGCTCTTTTTGTGTTTCTTTTTTTGTCTTTGTAGCAGATTTCGAATCTTTTGTTGAACTCTTCGAATCCTTTGACCCTTTTAATCCTTTTGGACCTTTCTTTTTTGTTTTCGGCTTTTCATCCTCAGTATTGTATTCTTCTTCATCGTCGAAATGCAATTGTTCCTCGTCCTCATCCTCATCCTCATCTTCTACTACAAATCCATCATCCAATGCATATCCTGCTTTACTGAGTGTCATTCCTTCCATATCATCATCCGATTCTTCTTCAGAATCCATACAATCATCAAAACCACCAAATAGTTTATCATATATACGTTTCCATAATGACTTTGTCAAATCGATCGCATCATTCGCATCCTGAACATCTGTTTGACGAACCAACATGCATTTCCCGAAAAACAGTTCATGATCGATTGGAGGAGGGAATTCATACTTGTTTTCTTGTCCTGCACGTCCTTTCGTTCTCGCATATAATGCAATGTGCATAGATTCAGACTCTTTTGGCAATCGTACTGTCCATACTTGTTTACGTGTATAATCTTCCACGGTTTTTATTTTGGCTTTCTTACAAATTTCTTCCAATGAAAAAGCCTTTAGATTTGTTTCGGTAATCACCCCGTTCTTATCCACAATCAAAACAGCAACCATGATTCACACAAGAGTATTGATCAATAATAATCAGGTACGTTTAAGTTTGTTTATAAATAATTTTTTACCGGTTCTATATAAAAATAGTACACACCATAATATTACACATGATTGTCAATTTTTTATTTCAAGTACTCCTGCTTTTTCTGTGTATTGTATTGGCTCATGCATCTTGGACCTATATTCAAAACAATCTTCTCAAAAAACCGGTTGATGTTGTCTCTTCCACACAAATCGAAAAATATGAAAAAATAATCGAAGAACTACAACAATCACAAACATTACAGGAACCACCACAACCATTACAAACGCCACAACAATCACCATTAGATCCATCCATAACAGATTCGTCCATTGCTTCTAATATCATTGTCGATTCTCATTTAGAAATAGAACAAGAATTGGATCAATTTGTAGATACTTTGTTGTAGAAGAGAAACCCAGAAAAGAAAAAGTTATAAAATTGAAATCGATATAAACATTTTATGTGTATATACATTAGTACATTTCGTTCATTTTCTCTACAACTACAACTACGAATATGAAATTTCTTTGTAACACTTCGTTGCATTTGTCAGAAAAACAATACATGATACAACAATTCCCATCTTCCATAAAACTTTCCTATGAAACGGTTGCACATAAGAAAGTTTCACAAGACTATTCTATTTGTGTAGCCATCCCATTTGGCCGGAAAGCATATATCTGGTGGACATATTACAAACAACATATCGTGTGTTGTTTGTTGGAATTGAATCGGATTCAAGCCATTGGTGAAAATGTTTCCTTTGTAAATGCTCCATGTCCAAAGGATTTTGAATTAGGTACCATTCTATCAGGTGTGTTGATCGATGAAAACAATGCAGAAGATATTCCACCTGCCAAAATCGGAGAAGAAGACTCTTTAGACCATCCTATCATCATACCCACCGCCACAAAATCAACCAAATATCAACATTTTGTAGTAGATGATGTGTTTATGTATAAAGGCCATGTTCTAAATCAGTTTCAACCACATCCATTTCAACAAAAAATTCCCTTTCTCGTCGATATGTTTCAACAAATACGGCCTATGGAAACTACTACACAATCATTGTATTTTCATTATCATCATTTTTGGCAACGAAACTGCGAACAAGAAGATGATGTGATTCCGCCACATATTCAAATTCCATACAATGTACGGTTTCTTCAATATCGGAATGTTTATGACATTTGCCCACACATCAATGTTTCTATTCACAAAAAACCCATCTGGAATCCAATGATCATTGCAGATCAAATATGGGATCAAACAGAAAAACCATGCGTACCCAATTGGCATTTAGATTTATACAAACCACATTACAATCAAAATTGCCTCTTTTGGGTTCGCGCAGATATTTCATATGATGTGTATTATTTATATGCAAAAGATTCACAGAGAAATCCCACTTTATATCAATATGCATTCATACCAAACTACAAAACAAGCGTGATGATGAATGGTTTGTTTCGATCCATCAAAGAAAACGAAAACATTGACTACATCGAAGAAAGCGATGATGAAGATGTATATGAAGACATCAGAAGAGACAAATTTGTAAATCTACAAAAACTATCCTTAATGGAATGCACATTCGATCGGAAATTTAGGAAATGGATCCCTTTACGAGAAATCCATGATCAAACACTCCTACATCAAATTCCATACATCAATCAATTAGTTCTCATGAAAACACATGGTGGAAACACAAATCGAACGACAACCAATCATCCCCATAATACTCCCTATAAAACGTCTCAAAAATATAAACATCCTCGACCTTCTTTTCATAAAAAGCATTCCAACTATACTCATAATCGACCACACAAAGACACACATAAAAATGTATAGATACATATATAGACCACGAAAAAGATCATGATTCTTGATAATTTCCCGAATCATTTGAATGAGGTTACTCGCTTTCCACAAGTATACACTGGAGGTAAAACCAGACGACGAAATTCTCGCAATACACGTGCTACAAAACGACTAAAAAGACGGAATAGTAAACGTTCGTCTTCTTGCAAAATGAAAAAAAATGGAAAATGTAATTGTAAACCTAATTGCAAAATGTGCAAACGTATGAATTGTTCGTGTAAAAAATGCAAAAAGTAATTGACTACGCTTAACCACTCTTCACCATTCTTAACCATTCTTAACCATTCTTAACCATTCTTAACCATTCTTAACCAAAATTTACATAAAAAACAAAGATATTGAATATGTTTTTTATGTGTTTTATGTGTTGTGTTTTACACTCTGGGTGCACCACCAACCAAAGGCATATCCAAAGAAGACGATACATCTGAATATTTCTTTTGTAACGTTATGGATGCAGTATGCTTTGTAGTTAGACGAATATATTCTATTGCAACTGTTGTTTCAGACGAATATAACAAGATTCCAGGGGTTCGCTGTGAAGGCAATACACCCAAATCATATGTCTCGTCTTTCGTAGAAATCGACAACAATAAATCATTCGATTGTAATACACCATAAAAAGGAGAGTCCGTTGCATCAATCTCTTTCACCACAATTCCTCGATTTGGGACTTTTGTCTCAGAACTCGAATAATAACGAGCTAAATCAAACGCATTCGGTAAATACCAATTTATACCCAAATAATACTTCGATCGGTAATCTTCTTGACGAGACAAAGCAAGAAGCGATGATTTCAATGTATCCAAATTCGGCCCGCCATTGAATGTCTCATGATCACTTACACCAAATGTAAATAACCCAATGATTTCACCATGGATATTGACAATCGGACTACCAGAGTTTCCTCCAGTTCCAGGCGCATTGATATGAATCGCATCTGTTACAAATGGAAATAATGTAAAATGAGCATCTCGAACGACTCCTTTTGTCAAAGAATCATTGTCAAATCCACCAGGATTGCCACAAATATAACACACATCGCCTGAATTCGGATTTGATGATGCAAGCGGAATACAATATTCAGGATGGTCTTGAAAATCTATATTGGTTTTGATTAATGCAATGTCTGAGACTCCGTCTAAATAAATTTGATCAGAACCGGCCTTAAACCATGTATCATCCAATGGATTCGTCAAATAAACCGTCTGCTTTTTTGCATATTCGCTCGATTTCATCACACAATGTGCGGCTGTAATAAACCATCCATTGGCTAAATCTACAGGGTCTTCCGATAGTCTCACAAAACATCCTGACCCTATACTACCTGCATAATTTACATATTGATCGTGATTTGAATATACTGTAGAACATGCTTGCTGAATATTGGTAAAGTCAATGGTTTCCTTTGTTTTTGAGACATAACCTAACAATCCTTTCATGTTGGATTGCATGGAGTCAAACTGAGTCTCAATCGCCTTGATCACCCAATACATAGAAGTTTCAGTGCTTGGGACAGAACTCATGTATCACTTTACGAGATAATATTATATATAGTGATACACAAAAAAATATCATTATATCCGTGACTCGAAATGTTTTACAAATTGGTTAAATCAATCATACATGCGGGTTTATTTGTTTCGACTACATGATCGTCATCATTCTCACATATCATTTGTGTGAGCATACTTCCACCTTGCTTTTTTACAGATCCATTCGGTTTTGGTTGTCTCCGATTTGTGATTACACGCCATGTAGTATCGTGATCCCAATCTACACGCATATTCGTATACTCACTCGATTTAATCATACGAATCTGATAATTCGATTTGTGGTAATACGTACGTCGCTTTTTCCATTGATTCTGAAAGACCTCGTGTGGATCGACTATATCTACAATAATCTTCCCATTTCCACGTGTTCGCAAAATACGTCCTACACTCTGGATAATATCCGTCTTGGGAGATACCATGACCAATGTATTCAGTGTTTTGATATCCAATGCTTCCGCCGCCATCGCATACGTTGCCAATACAATTTGCTTGCTTTCTGTTTCCTGTAAATCCTTTTGTTTCATTCCACCTACATAATAACCACATGATGCAATGGCATTGGTTTGGATTTCATTGTGAATATATGTCAATAAGTCCCGTTTGTGAGACAAAATCATAATTTGATTCTCATCTTTTTCTTCTATCAAATCCTTTAATATACGAATAATAAACTGTGATCGAGGCAAATAATCACTTATTTTGGATACCATTGTACTGTATTTCACATTCCCGCGAAAATCATATTCGACTGTATTAAACTCTATGTTACGCGGATCTTCATATTGTATTGCTCGAACTTGAACTATATCTTCGTCTTTTCGCTCTTCTTCGTACACTTTCGGACCAATAAACATATACAATATATCCGTCAATCCATCTTTCCGATCCACTGTAGCCGATATGCCTAACATACAAGGTGTTACAATCTTAGTCAATGTCTTGGAAAATTCTTCGGACCCAATACGATGGACTTCGTCAATAATCGTGAGCCCAAAACTCGAAAATGTATCCATCTTGTAATCACGACTGTAAATCGTTTGAATCATTCCAATCACAATATCCTTTTGTTCAATGTCGAATTTCGGCCCTTGGATCATTCCTACACGTGCAGTCGGCAAAAAATCACGAATACGTTCCCTCCATTGATTCATAAGGAATTCTTTGTGAACCAATATCATTGTCTTTTTCTCTAATCGATGAATAATATTGAGTGCCATGATCGTATTATGTGTGACTGTAAAATCCCCCAATACAAAACGCCGATTGCCATCAATTTCAAAGCCATAATATTCGTCTTCATCCAGCTTCTCCACTTCAATCGCATATTGTAAGGGATCACCTCTATTACACAACATAGTAGTCGCATTGACGTGTTTTTTGTATGAACATTGTACCGGAATATGTTCCATTCCAGGACCATAGAATTTCATTCGATATGTATGGGAATATACACTATATCCTATGTAATTCATGGCTTGATAAGATCGTTTTTTTTTGTGTTTATATGCTACAAATCCTAAGGAACGTGCTACATAAAGAATATCTTCCACCAGATGTTTTTGTTTGTAAAAAATATTGTACCCCTCGTCCGTACAATATCCATCGGAATCAATAATACCCGCCAATATTTTCAATCGTGTCTCTCTGGAATGCGTTTTATATAGCATAGGAATATGCTTGTTATATACTAAATTGAAATCTTGTAAAAATTGAATAAAATCATTCGTCTCTGTACAAGAACAGATTTTGTAGTCCCAATACATACGATCATACTGCAAATACAACGATGTCGATTGGGTTCGAAAGATTTCACGGACAGTTCTCAATACATTTGGATCTCTTACGACTATGTTATTTGTAGTTGCATGACGGTCACCTAACCACAATCCCAATACATAAGGATCAATGGGTAAAGGTGTTTTTACGTCATGTGAAAATCGTATTGGAACACGATACCCTCTCCACTGTTTTGACATCTGTTTCATTTCCTCCGGTAACTCCAAAAAATCTTTCACACAAATATCGATTGGTTTGCCTTTTTTATATTTCTTAGAATCCATCACAATCGATGAAGAACATTTTAATGACAATATATGACTTTCATTCACTACATAAGATTCTCCGTGAATCTTATCATGAATTCGATACATTTGTTCACGACCTCTGGCCAAACTCAGAACTGTACGAGCTGTAGAATCATCTCCCATAAGTGAATCGCCTTCTACCACATCTTGTACTTTCTTGATCGTACCGTCATACATCAATATTGGTGTATCTTTTCCCAAACATTTCCCACGACCACATGGAACCTCTAATATTCCACCACTGCCTTGTGGATTTTGCGCGATATGATCTGTATATACTTTGACAATGTCTTCTTGATAGTCGCGTAATTGATTGGCAAAAGGGACCTCTATCTTGTCTCCGGTAGATAATTTGCTTGTAGGTGGTATGCCGAATTTCTCAATGCCGAAAAAACGCGGAATATAGAATTTTTCTGCATTTTCACGATATACCGGAATTTTTATTTGTGATTCTTGTTTCGAAACTTTCTTCACTGCAAATGATTCTTTCGGACTCAGTGTTAATTCAGTTCGTAATGATTCTATGATTTCTGGAGAGACATGCTTTTTTGGTATTGTATACCCCTTCTGACCAATATAACAATGAGAAGAATTCATGGTTATATTATGACACGAATATATGTTTATGTTTTTTCAGAAATGTATTTTACACGATAACGATAGGTTCGTTTCCATGATTCGATTTTCCGTTCCATTTGCAAGCGTCGTAATTCTTCCACAGAATACCAAACATCACAGAAACACTCATCCTCGATCGCAGGAATATAGATCACATCATGAAAAAAATCAAAACTTACTTTTTTGTCGTTTTTTGTTAACATGTTACTATTCACGTATTCTATTTCTGTTTTCGTTTCTGTTTTCGTTTCTATTTCTATTTCTATTTCTATTGTATCAAAATTTGTTTATACACATATTCGATAATAAGATGTATTCATAGAAGTAGGACTATATCGTGTAATTTTACACACTTGACCTGGACGTACACACATAACTAATGCTTGTGGATCATATCGTGATATTTCTGGTACTTGTGATTCACTTGTAATGTTGTATTTTTGAAACAGCTCGACTTTTTCAGTTTCTTTTAATATTGTAATCTTTGGTACCAACACATGCTCTAAAATATTGAATTGCAATCGTTTTATATTCAATACAACCACGAAGATTTTTTCTTTCTTGAACAAATGATCTAAATGAGTTTGTAATGAATCAGAAGGCTCACCATCATAAATGATCATCAATGTATCTGACGGAGTAAGTGTATCAGACAATTGATATAAGTCTTCGATAATGGGACGAAGAGAACTATCCGTCAAATTTCCTTTCAAGAAATAATTGATATAGATTTTTGTAGTCTCATTATCGGTCGTTTTGGTCAATAACATGTCCAATTGATCTGTGGAATTCATCGCATCCACCTCATTGATGCTGAAACCTTCGTATTCGGAAACATCGAAATCCCCATGAATATTCAGTATATTCAAGATGTTCTTTCTGGAATTGTATATTTGTAGTGTTTTGTTGTGACTTGCCATGATTATAATCTTTCTATATATGTTGTCTTTATTTTATTTGCATTCAATTTTTTAAGAAAGTTTCGCATAAAAAATTGATCGAGTTCCAATCAAAACAACGACGAATAACAACAACTATTACTACTACTACGAATACTACGAATACTACGAATACTACAACTAAAACAGCTTACCCCCAAACCATGGTAGCAAGAGTCGCAATATCCGCAAAACATCGCAGACGCCGTATGAGACAAGTACGAAACTATAATTTTACAAACACAAGAGATCTCGAAATCTACAAAGAACAAACCGCTATGGATTTATTCATATTATGGTTTGTAGTTCTGTTCTTCCTTTTCGCTATTTTACGACACAATAGATAGATAGATAAAACCACATTATTAATCCTTAAAAAAAATCCCCTTTTTTATCATGATTTTGATTACGCTTCGCGTCGCCTATAGCGTCCCCAAGTGCTTTCCATGACCTACATAAGTATTCACTTGAATCTTCTTGTCTCAAAATATATACAAAAATAAAAACACAAAAAAACATCCAAAATCGATGATTTTTTGTTGCAAAAAATACAAAAATCAAAATACATAAAAAAAGTACTGCAATTTTTGAGAAATACCTATATTTGAAAACCCATTTTACTTCGACCAAAGCAAAAGTGTATTTTTTAGGGGTCTCCAAATCCAATCCTTTTTCTCATGATCGGAGTTTTTCCAAAAAAACCCAAGAAACACATGGATATATTTTTTGTAGTAAGCCGGCGCTTCGCGCCGGCAATAGCGCCCCGAAGGGGCGCGTGTTTCGAGAAATTATACAAAAACAATAAGAATATTATTCTTGTATAAAAACGATTCCACTAAGGCGGCGCGCAAGCGACGCCTAGCGCTCCGGGAGGCCATTTTTCAGTGATCCGGTCCTTTTCCTCATTAAAATCACAAAAACATCCAAAATCGACGATTTTTGTTGCAAAAAACACAAAAATTAAAATACATAAAAAAAGTACTGCAATTTTTGAGAAATCCATACAAAACAAAACCCATTTTACTTCGACCAAAGCAAAAGTGTATTTTTTAGGGGTCTCCAAATCAAATCCTTTTCCCCCAAAATCCCAAAATCAAAATAAGAATATCAACAGATTTATGACATATATATTTTTTGTAGCAAATCTGCGATCCGTGCCGGCGCTTCGCGCCGGCTATAGTGCCCCCGAAGGGGGCACGTGAATCAAATATTACAATGATTCTTCTTCAAAAAACATCCAAAATCGATCATTTTTTGTTGCAAAAATCAAAATACATAAAAAAAGTACTGCAATTTTTGAGAAATCCCTATAATTGAAAACCCATTTTACTTCGACCAAAGCAAAAGTGTATTTTTTAG
>MDTG01444497.1_pt1 | contig 10699 bp, 6 predicted proteins | sample 811421 | NCBI WGS metagenome assembly MDTG01 (sample SAMN05326645, study PRJNA326480) | marine metagenome | isolation source: seawater | place: Pacific Ocean: South East | collected 2011
GAGACAGAAAACCAAAGAAAAAAAATTTCTCCTTTTTTTCACCATACAGTTTAGGGTTTTAAAATCTCGCCTTAGGGTTTTCTTTTTTTTTGTCTCGACCTTTCTGTAATTAAATTCGCTCATTATGAAACCCTAAGCGGGGACTTTTCGGAAGGAAAAAAAGATCCCTTTTGGAAAAGAGGGCTGATGAAGAGGCAAAATAACACCGTCGAATTATTGTGAAAAACTCCCCATACCGCGTGAGAATACCAACGCGCTTCCGGCTCTCTTTATTCGTGAGACGCCTCTCCTTCCTCTCGACGACGTCTCGAAGAGCAAAGCGAAGAATCGATCATGGCCGGCTTTCGCCTTCGCGGACGGAAGAATAGATCCGGAGACGATGGAGGAGGACACGCGACGACGACCAACTCGACCTCTCGAATGGAAGAGCGGCTTCGAACCGCTCGCATCTTAGCCTCCGACGACGAGGAGGACGAGGAGCACACCGCGAGGAGGAGACGAACGCGAACGCAAATCGAACGCGACTTGAACAATCCAAAAGTCCACAAAAGAATCGTGGAGAATCTGTACTTCGCGTACAAGATGAGGGTGCGTCGTCGTTTACGTCGTCGGCTCTCTCGCTTTCTCGTCTCAACCTTTCGCTTTCGATTTGCAACCCCGTCGGGGTGTTGGGTTTGAATGATCTCGCCCCTCCCATTTCGAAGAATGGTCTCTCTTCTTTCCCTTTGCGCCGAACGACGGGAGGCGTCCGCGATCCCAACGATCCGATGACCCCCTCGCCGCGCGCGCCTCGATCGACGGGTCCGTTTGCCCCCGTCGAGCGAAAGAGAGAGAAAGAACGGCGGAAAAAGGAGGGAAAGATCCGCGCAACCTCCCGTTGGGGCAAAGGTCGGGATCGACACACCATTTTCGCCTCCTTCAGAGGAGGAGGAGACCTTTTTTGACCTGGCAGATTTTTTTTCTTTGTCACACGTTGTGTTTGTTTGCTCGAAAACTGACCCTTTGCCTCGCGCGAAAAAATTCTCCTCTCTCTCTCACACACACACACACACGCACTATTCCTCTCTCGCGCGCGCGTCACAACAGAAAGAACGAAAGAAGAACTACGTCTCGTTGTTCTCGTTCATTATCTTCGTGTGTTTCTACCTCACGATTCTCTTCTTACAAAGAAAAGCGGGAGAGGCGTATAGACTCACGTCGACGTTGAACTCGGTTTTAATTCCGCAAAAGAAAGAACTCACGTCTTCGCAAGAAATTATCGATTGGGCGTCTGGGGTTGTGAGCACGTTGTGGACCGATGCCATTTGTGGAGACGGAGTGTGTTCGGATCCGTTTGAGTTCCCGGAGTACGGGAGGTTCGGGTGTAAGGCGGATTGTTTGAGATGGATTGAGCTAATGAACGTTACGGAGGTTCAGTTGGATTTATACTATAACTTTACGCACCCGAGAGGTTCGGTGAACCCGGTAGATTTACAGGCAGACGCAACGTGGAATTTGTGTCCGAAAGAACAGGATGAGATCACCGGGATTGCCAAGATAAGACACGGAAAGGATTGCTATTACGAAACGGAACAAACGTTTCCTTCGCAAACCGGTCAGGTGCAAGTCTTATTGGACGACGTTCCAGATGGCAGATGGGCAGTGCAAATAAAGAAAGATATGTTTCTGAAAGTTGGCGGGGCGATACGAGATAGGCAAAACGTCACGCACGAGGAGAAGAGACACAGGGTTTTGTTGGCGCACCATTACGCGAACGTGGCGAGAAAGCACCAGAAGAAAATTTTGGAAAAGTTACGAGTGGACTTTTTAGATTTGGGGAAAGGCTTCGCGCACAAAACGTTGGACGAGTTGCACGAGACGGAGTTGACTAACTTGAAGGCGGCGCACAGCGAACAGTTTGTCATTGAACGGGCAGACTATGGTGCGAGTTATAACCTGGCGAACATTCGCGGTTGGTACAACTCGACAGTATATAACGAAACCATTTTGATTTTGAACCGAACGTTTGCGAATAATCACACGCTAGTGGATTACGCGAGCGATCCCAATTTGGACTGTTTTCCAATCATGAGCGATAATTCGACGGGTCAATACGGCGTCAACACTTCGCATTGGAACGTGGATTGGTGGAACAACGCGGACGGAGACTCCGCAGAGGGCGCCGACGCGCCAGAAACGACCGTTTTCAGCCGCATACATAAGGGTGATTTGTACATTCATCCGCCATACGGTTTGTCTTACTTTTGCGAGTGCGACAAGCATGCCAACGGAACCGTGTCGGGGTGTTTGGACAAGTGCGTCGGGAACGGCGTGAACGGGACGTTTCCGGATCCAAATACGTTGGCATGTACGGAAACGTATCGGTTCTTGAGAAACGTGTATGAGAAAGGCATCGCCGACTCGTGGTCAACTTTGGCTGGATACGAGACGCAAGCGTTGGAGTTGGCTGATGCCGAAGAAGCGGATTACATGACGGCGTTTGAAGCGCAGCAAAATGTCGAATATTACGACATGGTCAAAATGGAGGGCACGGAAGGAGATGCCGTTGCGACGGCTTCGTATGATATTATGAAGACATACATCCTCGAGACGGAACAGGCCATTGGGGGTAAAGAAAATGCGTATTCCAAGTTAAGATATGCCAATTCGGAGAAGTATCCGGATCATCGAGACGAACTTGTTCCGTTCATTGAAGAGCGCATCAACGACTTGGAGAATAGAACGCAAGACGTTCCCGTATACGACAGTCCTTGGATAAACGGAAACTCGACGTTTAAGGAACCAAAACCAGCAGTCGTGGAGGAGATTCAAAAGTTTTACACCGCGGAAACGATTTCAGGATATCACGATGTGACGACAAAGCTAAACTACACTTTAAAGGAGTTCAACCGTAAAGTCGTCGAGCGTAAGGAGTACGCGTATTTAACGTGTAACATCGAAGATCGTTCGGATGTTTATACCGGCACGTGCACGGATCCTAGCACAGTCTCTGGTCCGAAGTGGTGGGATCCTTGGACGAACGGCACGTCCATTTGGATCACGCAGTTAAGGTATAAGACTATGTGCAACTCCATATGTTTGTGTGGTGGCGGGACTGGTGCGGAAAACAATTGCAACAAAGATGAAGTTTGCGTGTGCGAAGATTGCGAAGATGAAGGAATGTTTGATACCGTGGAATATTTGAACGCGACCAGAGATGGTCAAGTTGGGTATGGCCGAAAGTTGTTGCAAGCTCACGAACCAAACATGCAGTTCAGGCAAAAATACAGACGCGCCATGTTGGAAACTGCTGAAACAACGGAAGCCCCCGCTGTGACACTCGATGATATCATGACGGCGGTTACAGCCATTGCGGGTAACCAAACGACTTTAGACACCGCCATGTCAGAATTGCAAAAGGACCAAGAAACCGCGACGGATAAAGCGACGGCGTTTTTTGAAGATAAAAGACTCGAACAAATGTTGACGGTTGGTTTCGAGGATTTGAAATCCGAACACGACGTGCTCAGCGAGAAATTAGACGAAATCGTGGAGAAACAAAAAGAAGCTTTAGCTGCGGCGCAAGCGTCTCTTTTGATTCAACAAAGAACGAGCGAGTTGTTAGAGGCTGGTTTGAAAGCCATCGATAAGCTTAATCGCGCGGTTGAAAAGCAAAGGTTGACAATTCGAGATGCGTGGTTGTCCGGTGCGTTTAAAGATGTCGGCACGTACATTCAAATCCAAGAAGAATCCATTATCTCCCGGCAGACCCGAGCCAAAAATGCTATTTTGATGAACGCTCCGTGTCAAATGGGTCCCGTCGATCGCGAATTCGAACTTGAAAACTTTGAAAACGAGGATCCGGCTGAGGCATTTAGAGAACGCTACGTCGGCCTGTCCAATCGCGTTGTCGCTGGTATGCTCTTTTATGTCAAAAAGAAAGAGCTTAATTTGTGCGATAACGATAGATTCGCTGATTTGGATAAGTTTTGCCCAGGGAACATTGATACGAGTGCGTACGGCGTCGACCCAGTGTTCAAACTCGGCACGCCGATGTTCAACCCCGATTACGATAACGTAAAAACCATCTCGACAATATATAATTGCACGAAAATTGCAAACGCTACGTACAACTTGACAGTTGAAGGTACGGATGGCCTCACCGCAAACAATCCGCCGTATTGCGCGGAGTTGTTTAACTCCCGAGACATTCCGTGGGGATTTCATTCCATGGATATTTCCAGTTCGTACAAGAATGGGTTTCCGTTTTTGATCGATATTAACTTGGACGCCGCTGGCGCGCAAAGGTGGCTGGACTACTTGAGGTACGGTTTGTACTTATCCGACGCGCAAACGGATGAAGTTTCTGCGCAAGTTGTCGTGTACAATGCCGAGCTTGGGTATTTTGGAAATACCATGGTGTACTTCAAGTACATCGACGGTGGTAAGATTGAGGTGAAGTACGAGAACACAACCATCAAAGTTCAGTATTACGAAAACTGGCAAGATCTGATACGGTTTGTTATGGAAATAGCATTGGCTGTTGGCGCGGTATACTCCGTCTACGATGAGTTTGTGGATTTCATCATGACCAGGAAGAAAAATGACGGAAACTGGAGAGCGTACTTTGAATCCGTGTGGAATTACATCGACGTCGCGTCGATTACCATTCACTTGGGTGTCACCATCATGTGGATTACCTTTTCAAGAATTGGATGCCCGCGATTCGATCCCTCGATCCACTATAAAATTTACAAAAATATCGACGCGTCCGCGTTTCAAACCAGATTGTTCGATAACCACGAGTTTTCGAGTTTGGGTAACATGTTTACGGACATGTACGCGTTGGTTACATTTTTGCAATCGTACATGGCGGTTTCGGGGATCAACATCATCTTATTGATGTTGAGAATTTTGAAATTAATGGACTTTCAACCTAGATTGGGTGTGATTACGCACACTTTAGGTTTGGCAGCACCAGATTTGATTCACTTCTTCACCATTTTCATGATGGTTTTCACTGGTTTCGCGTTTATCGGGCACGTTATTTTTGGTTTCGGGTCGGTGTATTTCTCCACGTTCGAGGAATCCTTTCACACGTTGTTCAAAAATTTGTTGGGCGACGTCGAGTATTTCGTCGTAGATTTGGTGGAACTCCCAGGTTTGACCTACGTCGTCGCGATGATTTACTTTTACTCGTTCAACATCATGGTATTGTTCATCTTGTTCAACTTTTTGTTGGCAATCATTGTCGATGCGTTTGGCGAAGTAAAAGCGAACGCGAGCGAGACTATTTCCGTACACACTGAACTCAACCCGATGATCTCGGATTCTTGGAGATCTTTTACTAGATATTTCGGTTTCCATCGAAGCCACATCCCTTCGGCCAAACTGTTAGCGCAATTAAAGCAATGGAGACACGGTTTAGATCCGGACTACGAATCCACGGATTCCGACGACGATGTCATTCCGTACATCCCGCCTGGCGAAAACGTAATTCGATACGACGACGACAGGGAAATCGACCAACTTGGTTTGCGAAGAGTGTTGAGAAAAGCGGTCATTGCCACGGAAACCAACCGAGATCCGAAGTTCCGCTTGCGTTCAGATCCAGTTGGTTTGGAGAAAGATATGGACAAAGTCTCCAAGGACATTTCCAAGCAAGAGGGGACGTACAATAACCTCGAAAACTTGAGAGGTATCGACACGGTGGAAGAAATCGCCGGCGCGGCAAAGTTGTTCATCAAGCAAGTTGGCGAACAACCAAAAACGCTCTTCGAAGACGACGACGATCCAAAAGAGGATGAGATAAAGACCGAAGGTGAGGCTTTGTCCGAGGCTTTGGAAGGTATGATAAAGATGCAAAATAAAATCGTGACATCAAATCGTAGAATAGCCGTAGGTAACGAAGAAGCGCAAGCCGCAGAGGCTCGGTTACACGCTTTAGAAGCTCGGTTGACGCGATTGATGTCATAAAGAGGAGACAACAAGTTCATATATGATATTATTGTATTTTATCAGGGAAACTTGACTTTCTCTCGATGTATTATCTTATTAGTTAGTACCACAGTAACATTGGTACATATTTTTTATTTTACACTTGGAAGTGGATGTTATGACGCACGATGCGCGCTATTTAAATAGTTTTATGCGGTTTTGTATATGCTAAGATCCGGTATATTTAAATTAAAACGTTTATATTATCTCGTCGTTTGTGCCTTCTCTTCCTCGCTACTGCTGCTGCTGCTGCTGCTACCCGCTTCTTCCCCTGTTAAGTTCAAACCTTTATACTCTTTCAACTCCTTCGACGCGTCGTTTTTCATTTTTTTCTCTTTCATTTCCGCTTCAAATGTAATCGTTGCCTCGAGCAACTTCTGCAAATTGGCAATTTCTTCTTGACTCTTCCCATTTTTCGTATACTCTGCAATCAAATCTTCAATCTCCTTCGACGTCGCGTTCTTTCGTTTCTCCACCTCCCTATACCTTTTCGCTCTATTTTTTATTTTTTCCGCATACAACGCCGCCACTTCTTCCGAAGCGCCTAAGTCTACCATCTCATTCTCCGCATTTTCCAGCGACTCGGATATTTCCTGAGCTTGTTGCTGCCTCCACTCCTCCAACCACTCTTCGTTCCAAATAACGCTTGGATTGGTTTTCAAATACGTTTCGACTTCGTCGTTCGGGACTCGCTCGAAACTGTCGTCGATGACCGCGCACCCGAGCGGAATCTTAATTAAGATATCATCCGAAGCTTCCACAGTAGCTTCGGCTCCGCCAAAGTTTCTTAAGTAAACTTGGGTTAACGTCGTAAAGACATTATTAAACAACCAATACATGGCTAAACCAGCGGGAACGGTCAACGAAATGTACCCAATCATTAACGGCAGAAATTTCACCAACTGGGACTGATTCTTCATCTCTTCCGTTTGCTCTTCCTCTTTTGGTTGCATGGCGTTCATGGAGTAAAACTGAGTCGCCGTGGTCAAAATCGGCATGACCAAATACGGCCACGCGGCTTCCCATCCACCCTCGATTGGAGGCGCGAAATCATCGTCTAGGGGCCAAAGCCATGAGATGTCTTGCGTGTCCGACGGGCCGCTTAAATTCGGAATGAACAACCACGGCTCGTCGAAGACACCGTCGATGCCAGCGTTTTTAAAGGCTCGGTAAAGACCAATGAACACGGGTAGGGTTAAAATCAATGGACCGCATCCAGCTAACGGATTGACTTCGTTGTCTTCATAAATTCGATTGATTTCTGCATTCATTCGTTCGGAATCGTCCTCGTATTTTTCCTTAATCGCAGCGACTTGAGGCTGCAAGTTCTTCATGTTGAGTGAGGAAACGACTTGGGATTTCGTCAATGGAAACGTGATCAATTTCACTAACGCGGTCAAAATAATGATCGAGTTACCAACTGGGTACGGAATCCCAAGGACTCTTTCCACGTCTTGGATTTTTAACAAAACTGTCTCGAATGAATCCGCGAGGAGACCGAAAAAGCCGCCTTCGGTTCTTTGCGGCTCTGTGTAAAGAAAAGAGAAAAAAGAGACCGTCAATAACGCAAATCAAGTATCATTCGACTAATAAATGAAATGAACGCGAACATTCAAAACAATGTAGGCCAAAACGAGGCGGCGACAATTCAAACGCTTCTCCGGACGCCAATCCATCGAAATCAATTCAATCATCAAACGCGTCGCTCGGGGTCCGAAGTTGATGTAGCTGCACAATAAAAATGTTGACTGAGAGGCACCGAGCGTATAGCCTAAATCACAGTCGACCGTCTGTGCAGCAAAAAGAAACTAGTATATAAAAAGGGGCAGAAAAAAGACAGAGGGAGAAGACACATAAACATACCGACAATCTCTCCGCTCGCTATTTTTGCCTCCCGTTCTTCGGCCTGAAAGAGTGCCACTGCGTCTTTGATGGAGCCTTGGACAACCACGTCTGGCGCGGTCGTTTCTTCTGCATCTGGAGAAGGAAACTCATTTTCCAGTGTTGCGTCTTCGATGGAGCTTTGGACAACCACGTCTGGCGCGGTTGTTGTTTCTTCCACATCTGAAGAAGCAAACTCATTTTCCGGTGTTGCGTCTTCGATGGAGCTTTGGACAACCACGTCTGGCCCAGTAGTAGTCTCTTCTGCATCTGGAGAAAAGCCAAGATCATCACCCATTGCATCCTTGATTTCGTCAAATAACGATGCCGTCGGGAACTCCTCCGACTCGCCGATCATCGATTCTTCATCATTCCTGCTACTCGGCGCGATGATTTCAATTTCTGGGGCAGCAGCCACATCTGCGATGTCGAAAACGACTAAAGCGCGGTTGACTATCGCGTTCCTATTATCCCGCTGCATCTGCACGCGCTCGAGAGCGTTCCCACCATTCGGTCCCAATGGCACCGCACCCGTATTCGTGTTATCTACCGTCATCGCGTTCGTTCCGACATCATTCTTCTTTCGTCTTCGTCGTCCTTTTTTCCCCGAGGTCACAAAGGCACAAAAATCGATTCCAACAAAGCTTCTCCGCGCACCCATCATCCCCTTCCGAGAAAAGGAGGACGACGAACGAAAAGACGTCGAGCACGGCGCCGTCGTCGTCGTCGCTTTTGGTCCGATCATCGTTCTCATCATCATCATCATCGTTGTCTCGTTTTCGTCTTCTTCCCTAAGAGATGATTTTGTGTAATGATGGTTTAGAAGAAGACGATTGTTGTTCTCATCACACAAAAGCTTCAATCATCCAAAAGAGGATAAAACCCACAAAAAAGATCTCTTTCACACTCGTTTAAGGTTTTTATAAAACCCTAAATTTTGCTCCCCCTTTTTTTCCCTTTTTTGTCTCCCTCTTATTTATTATAAAGTTTGTCGATGAGAGAGGACTTTGTAGTGCGCAGTACTTTGAGAAAACGAATTTGAGAAACTTTGAGGTTTACTCACCACCGCTCATGAGACGAGCGGTCGTAACGCGCTTTGCGGTATTGGAGAAAACGAAAACGACGGTGCGACGCGCGTTTTTCGAACGCGGTGACGACTGCTTTTTGCGACCAATTCCACTTTTGGAGGGCGTCGTGGACGCGAAGAATGATGATGCATTATTCTCTCGTGCAGGACTGCGAGTGAGCTCCCCTTTCTCGAACGTCGTCGCTGGGAGTTTTAACGTCGGTCGAAGAGTGATAGTGGAAGAGGAGGTCGCGGAGCTTCCTGGATACGCGCCGCCCGGAGTCGACGTCGTGCTCATGGCCGTGCCGAAAGCGAAAGTGACCCCGTCGAGGAAAAAACGCCGAAATCAGTTTAAAAAAGTAGAGTTTGTTCGAGACGCGCGAAAGTGTCCGACGTGTAGGAAACCGATGCGATCGTGGCATAACTTTTGCTGCCCTCCGAAAGATGAAAAGGAGGACGTGGTGTATAGCACGACGGAGTAAAGAGAGGGTGTTGCAACGCGAGTATTTTATGTATAGTCTTAGTAGTGGTCTTGTTCGTCTTTGTTTACGCGTCTTTGTTCTTCTTCCATTCTTCGATCCACTTCTTGGCCTCTTCGACGCGGGATTCATCGGTCGGAGAACCGTCAGCTTTCCATTGGTCGATCCATTTTTGCGCAGCTTCCTGTTCCTCGGTGGTACTGCCGACTTGGTCCTTGTTTTTTTCCCAGTCGTCGATCCATTTCTGGGCATCCGCGGCGGCGGCGACGGATGCGGTCGTCGTTTTCTCGTCGACTAGCTCCTTCTTCATCGTCGGCGTTTTCGCTGCATCGTCGCCGCCCCATTTCGCCTTTTCAAACTTCCGTTCCGGAAATTCTACTTTCCCACCCGAAGTTCTCGAAGTATCGATTCGGACATTTTTGTATTTCGAGGGTTTTTTTGAGGGTTTTTCCCCCTGGGGCTTTTTCGCCCGCGACTGCGCGACCAAAACGCCGCCGACGACGACAACGACCGCCGCGGCTAAACTTTGTTCGTCCGTCAGTGATACGGGTTCGATCTTGACCCCTTCGATGGCGTTCGACCCCGCGTACGATGGTTTTACCCTCCTTTTGACTTCAATTTTTGGTCTCGGAGCCCCTTTTTTAGGTACGTTTTTAAAGTTCGGCTTGCCGTAACCCACATCTGGCGTCGGCACCAAAGCCACGTTCCCGATGTCCCCGCCCGATCCAGCAAACGCCGGCTCCGTCGGCATCAGGCATTCTTCGATACCGACGACGCCCACCGCGCTCATCACCACGACGGGAAGCGTCGCGCTGAGCACGTTTTGAACCGACGACGACGATGATTTCGTTGAAGATGATGATGATGATGATGATGATGATGAAAATGTTCCGCTTTTCGTCTTCGAAGCTTTCGCTCGATCGCTCTCGGCGACGCAGCACAAAAGGCCTCTCCTTCTCCCTTGGCTAAAATCCGATCGGCGATACAAAGAGGTTTCAGTTTTACCCCCACGAAAGCTCGTCGAAGCGCGCGAGGACGAGACCTTTTGGTGGCAGTGCAGGTGTTGCATCGTTCTCGTTATCTCTTCCGTATCTCTTTTTTTTTATCTCTTTTTTTAATGGGGAAAAATGAGTCGTAAAAATGAAAGGAAAACACGAGTGATGTATTTGAAATCTGCTACCCTAAACCCTAAACCCTGCTGGGAAAAAAGCACACACGATAAAATGCTCGCATCCACTTGGACGAGACTTTTCAAAACACTTTGAGTACAAATACACTAACAACACTGCGACTAAAA
>MDTG01026584.1_pt1 | contig 10698 bp, 11 predicted proteins | sample 811421 | NCBI WGS metagenome assembly MDTG01 (sample SAMN05326645, study PRJNA326480) | marine metagenome | isolation source: seawater | place: Pacific Ocean: South East | collected 2011
ATCGGCGCTGAAGGACTTAACTTCCGAGTTCGAGATGGGATCGGGTGTGGCCCCTTCGCAATAATTACCAGGCAAAGTCTTATAGTATTTTATTGAGTAGTTGTAAATAGATTAAAAATATTAATTTAATATATAAATATACTGCTTTTTTATATTTTGAAAAATTGATGTATTATCTTGTATAAAATGATAAAAAAATTTTAACGTAATAGTTTTTCTTATGGATAATAAAATCCCTGTGTTTGATATCAAAATCGGTGAGTTAGAAAAAGAATTTATTAAAAACTGTTTGGAAAAATCAGCTATAGGCCAAGGCACATATGTCAAAGAATTCGAGGAAAAGTTTAGTCAGTTTGTAAACTGTAAGTATGGTGTTACAACAACTAGTGGAACAACAGCTTTGCACTTAGCATTAAAGACTTTAGGAATTAGTGATGGAGATGAGGTTTTAGTGTCCTCAAGCACAAATATGGCTTGTGCCTTTTCAATATCACATTGTAACGCAAAACCTGTTCCAATTGATATCCATAAAGATACTTGGCAAATGAACACAGATTTAATAGAAAAAAAAATAAATAAAAAAACAAAAGCAATAATGGTAGTGCACTTGTTTGGTCAAGCTGTAGATATGGACCCAGTAATAGATTTAGCTAAAAAATATAATTTAAAAGTGATAGAGGATTGTGCTGAATCTCATGGAGTTGAATATAAAGGAAGGAAGGTTGGGTCTATTGGGGACATTGGAACATTTAGTTTTTATGTCAATAAAACAATAACTTGTGGAGAAGGTGGGATGATTACAACTAATTCAGAAGAACTAGCAAAAAAAGCAAGAGACTTAAAAAACTTGTGCTATGGAAAACCTAACAGATTTATGCATTCTGATATTGGGTTTCAATTCAGATTACCCAATATTAGTGCGGCTATGGGTTTAGCGCAGCTTTCGCAAATCAACTCAATTTTAAAAATAAAGAAAAAAATTGATGAGAGATATAAAAAAAACTTAAATGGTATTAAAGGATTAGATATTCCAAAAATAAACGAATACACAAATAAATATATAATGTGGGTTTTTAATTTATGTATAGATGAAAAATTTGGTATTAGTAGAGATGAGATTACAACGAAACTTAGAGAGGCTAATATTGAAACAAGGAATGCTTTTGTGCCTATAAATATGCAAAAAGTTTTACAAAAAAAATTTAATTTGCATGATGATGAATGTCCTAATGCCAATTATGTCATGCGTAATGGTTTTTATATACCTTGCGGTAACACAATCACTAATAAAGAAATTGATTATGTCTCTGAACAAATTATAAAAATAATAAATTGATTAAATTTTTATTTTTTAATTTTGTATTTCGCGATGATTGGTGAAATAATTGAGTACATTTTTTTAGATAAGTTTGTATCATATTGTGAGATTAAATTAATTTGCTCAATCCATAATTTAAGCTCTGTATCACCTTTAGTTTTAAATTTATAATACATGTAAGAATCTACCGCCTCTGTATTGCCAAAATGTAGATAAATAACGTATTTATCAAATTCTTTGGGTAATTTTGCTTTGTATTCTCCTGTATAGAACTTAACATCTTTAAACTTTTTTTTTGATATTGGACTACCTCTATGGATTAATCTGCTATCAAAAAAAATAGCTGAACCTTTATTTGCATAAATCTTTTTTGCATTCATCAAAAACATAAAAAAATTTTCTGGAATTATGTAATATAAGTTTAAAAAATATTTATGAACAAAAGTTATTATTCTAAATGGAATGTTGAGAATCTTTCTAATTATAGTTTTTAAAGGCGTAAAATTTTTATGTGTCTTATTAATTATATCTATACCACCTCCAAAGTCAGTATTACTTTGAAGATATATTCCAACTTTAGAGAACAAATAGCTTTTTTGATATAATTTGTTCTTACAATAATCAAAAGATAATTCACCACCACAATCTCTGTGCCATCCATGAACTTCTTTTAGGTTAACGTGATAATTTTTGTGAACATGAAATGCAGGTAATAATGATACTGGTTTTTTACACAAATCTTCTAACTCTTTGCAAATTTTTTGAATTTTTTCGGAATTTATTATTTTAATTAAGCTGCCAGCTAATTCCTTATTCTTTATCTCATCAATTTCTAGTGTAAATCCTTTAGTTCTGTCAAATTCTGAAAATTCCTTTTCTAACTGATTTCGTAATAATTTGATTTCAGCTTCACTAATTAAATTTTCACTAATAATATATCCATTTTTTTTATAATTTTCTTTAATATAACTCTTCATAATAAATTTATCTTTTAATTTTAAATGCTTTTAATTAAATCTTTTTTAATACTCCTCTGATATAACAATTATCACCTGAATTATTTACAAACCATTCCATTCGACTTTCATCTCTTAAGCTTTTAGCCTTAATAAGATCTTGTCTAAATTTAATTACTATGTATGGAATAATTTTTTTTAAAATTTGTTTAATTTTTGTTAAGGAAATTATTGAATTTTTTCCTTTATAATAACTTTCTTGGGAAAATTTTTGTCTAAAATGATCTTTTTTAAAAGAATATGCTGAATAAGAAAAATTTATGAATTTAAAACCATGAATTTCTAATAATTTTTCAAAACTTTTTTTTGTGTAAAATAGTAAATGAGGTCCATCATATGGTCTGCCTGCCCAATATTCTTTTGAACAATTTGGTACTTCAAAAAATATTAATCCATTTGGATTTAAGAGTTCTTTAAATTTTTCAAATACAGAATTGATGCTAGACAAATGCTCTAATGAGTGAGTTGTGATAATAAGATCAAATTTTTTATCAATTTTGCTGAAATCTTTAAAGTTTTTATATCCTCTGTCATCTAAAATTTTCTCACAATAGCTATCATTTTCTGTGCAATATAGTTCTAGGTGTGGAAAATTTCTTTTTAAAGCATAACCCAAATCTCCATCTCCTCCACCAAAATCATAAATTGTTTTTACATTTTTTATGTCAACTAGACTTGTTAGATATAAAAGATAACTTAAATTTTTATCTTCCAGATAATGTTTTTTTTGGTCCTCATAGTTTGGATTTACTAAATATGGTGGTCTTCCTTCTGATCTATAAACTTTCTCATAAAACATATTCAACTTTTCTTCATTAGGCATTGGATTCACAAATGCAAAGTCACAAGAATTACATCTATATATTTTTGCGTTTTTAAAAAATTCATGATCCTCTTTTATTTCAAGTAAATATTCACTTAAAAAACTCACTTGATCGCTTTTTTTACAAATTAAACAATTAATCATAAATTTATCTTAAATTTTAAGACATTATATATAAACTTTAAAAGAAATAAAAATATAATTTGGTGGGTGTGATAAGAATTGAACTTATGACCTCTACGATGTCAACGTAGCGTTCTACCACTGAACTACACACCCATTAATTTTGATAAAAATAATTTTATTCTTATTTTAAATAATAAGTATTTTTGACTTATCAAAGATATTCTTTTTTCATTAAAAAATTGTTTATTTCTTCTCAGCCAGTAATCAAGCTCTAATACATATTTATTTAAATTTATTTTTGAATAATTAGCATCATGAACTCTATAAATTGCTAAAGGTTTGTGAAGATAAAAGATTTTGTGCATTAAACTAAGTTTAATAAAAAAATCAAAATCACCAATAATATTGAATTTTTTATCAAAATTTTGATTTTTAAAAATAGTTTTTTTTATAAAAACGGTTAGAATGCCTAAAGTATAATTTTTCATCAATTTTTTTGAAATATTACCTGAACTCAAACTTTTTTTGAACTTTACGTATTTTTTTTTACTTTTTTCCCTTTTTACATAATAATTTGAATATTGAATTAAACAATTTTTATTTTTTTTTATGAAATTAACTTGAGTTTCTAATTTATTGCTTATCCATAGATCGTCGGTATCTAAAAAACAAATATATGCACCTTTTGACTTTTTGATTGCTAAATTTCTTGCCTCATACAAATTCGTAAATTTTTTTGAATAAAAATACCTAATTCTATTTTCTTTGAAGCCTTTTACTATTTTTTTTGATTTATCGTTAGAAAAATTATCCCAAAATATTATTTCCCAATTTTCGTATGTTTGATTAATAACACTTTCTATAGCCTCCCTTAAATATTTTTCTCCATTATGACAGTTAATGATTACGGTTATTAACGGCTGCATATTTGAAAAAATTATTATACTTTTTAGTGTTTATATATTCCAACTGTATGGAAACTTTGGGTCATCGTATGGCAATCTTTTAATTTCAGTTTTGTCATGAGGAATGTCAGAACAGTTCGCTATAATAGCTTCTTCATTGTTTGTCGAACAAAAACCATTCCAAATTTTTGGAGGTATTGTTACCAAACAATGATTTTTTCCAGAAATAAATATCTCTTGAACTTTTCCTTTTGTTGTGCTTTTGCTCCTATCATCATAGAGTACTATTTTTACCTCACCCTTCACTACAACATAATTTAAAGTCATTAATTCATGGTAGTGCCAAGCTTTTACAATTTTGGGTTTAACAGATGAAAAATATATTTCACCAAATTTTGTGTAAGTTTCATCAGTTGATTTTAACATATGTAAAATTTTACCACGGTCATCAACGATAACATTCTTTTTAGTAATTTTTACACCTTTAATCATTTTTTGTTTTTGAAATTATTCATCTTTTAAAAAATATGGTTCTTTCAATAGTGCGGTATCGAACTTCTTAGAATTTAAATCTATATTTTTTTTTAAATAATCTTTTAGTACTTTTTCGTTAAATTCAACTTTTTTACTATATCTTATTTCTTTATCACGATCTTGGTTCAAAGTTTCTATTTTAAGTAATGATTTATCTTTTATTCTATCTGACACAGAGTAAAACGCAGATTTTACCGTAGACATTGTATACTCGTAAGGATTGGTCTTAACGTTAGACATAGCATGAAATAATATTTTTCCACTATCTATACCTTTAGACAAAAGATGAATTGTCGCTCCAACTAAGTGGGGATTACCATCATATAGTGCCCAAAAATTACAATCAGTTCCTCTGTAATAGGGAGAAACCCCCATATGAATATTTATCGTTTTATTTTTAACCAAAAATTCTAAAAGTTCTCCTTTTATATAGCTGCTGCCATAAACTATATACAGATCACTTTTTAAAAAAGGTGATAAAAAATTTAAAGAACAATTATTTAAGTCATCAAAAGCTAATGGCAAAATTTTTAAATTTTTATTTGAATTATATAAATAAGAATTACCAAAAATTTTTATTTGTGCCTTATTCACATTTTCAAAGTAACTATTTATAATTTTTGATAAAGGATATCTTCCTGGTTTGGTTCCAGGAAATATGGTTTTACATTCTTGTATCACAAAAAGTTCACTACAAGATGAGGAGAGAAGATTTATAAGATAGTTGTGTCTAATATTGTTAGAGGTAAATAGAGTTATTCTCATCTAAAGTTACTATAATTTCATCTTACTAAAAATTCTTGAGTGATCCTGTCTTGCTATTTCTAAGAAAGAATTATTTATTTTTTTCATTTTTTTTTCCGGCTCAATAGTCATTATCTGTTTAAATCCCAGTTCTATACCCATATCTTTCAAAATTTTTAAAGTTTCCTCGTTGTAACTGCCACAAGGATGAGACATGAATTTTACATCCCGTGGAGAAAGATTTAAAATTTTGGAAATAATTGATCTACATTTTTCATATTCAATTTTTTGATCGTCAAAAGAAAGTTTTTCAATTAATGTAGGGTGACTGTGTGTATGTAAGCCAATTTGGTGTCCAAGATCTTTTAATTTGATTAGATCATTTTTGGTAAAAAAAAGTTTTGACCAAAATTTTTTTGAGTCAAAATTTTTTTCTTTAATCATTAAGTACATAATCTTTTCATATTCAGATTTAGTTAGGAAAATATCTCGTACTAGTCTAAATTTTATATCCTCTATAGAATAGTTAGGATGTTTAATTTTTTTGCTTTTTATATATTTCTCATTATTCTTAAAAAATAACTTTAAATCTTTATTAAGATATTTATAGAATTCTTCATAAAATTGATCTACATGATTATAAAAATTCATTCTAAAATACCTAAATATCTCTAAACTATCTGGATTACCCTCAAACATAGATGTATAAGTAAAAAAGAAACTTTTTATCTTGAGATCCTCTAAAACAGGCAAAGCAATATCAATTTGACATTTAATTCCATCATCGAAAGTAAAGCAAACGTCATTTTTTTTTAACTGATTTTTCTTAAATTTTTCATAAAAAACGTCAGCGTCTAAAATGTTTTGTCTACCAATATATTTAATTAGACTATAAAAATCGTCTCGAGCAATAGATCCCTGGCCCTTGGTATGAATGCCATCGTCATGAAAATGATGAAACATTATTCCATGGAAAAAATTATTATCTTTATTAAAATACATTCTATATCCTGCTTATCATTTTAAATTAACTTTCTTTTTAAATAATTCAATTTGTCTAAGAGAAAAATTTACTAAATTAATTTTTTTTCTTTTTTTATAGTAAGTTAAAAACCAATCAAAAGTCATTTTTAAAGCTTCCGCGTCAGATAATATTGTTTTCCATTTTAAAAGTTTAAATGATTTTGAACTATCTAGTGAAAGATTTTTTGACTCATAATATTTTTTATCTTTAATTACAATTTTAGATTTAGAGTGGAAAATCTTTTTTCCAATACTAGCAATTTGTTTAACTTTTAAATTATTTTTAACGTTCGGACCAAAATTCCAAGCTCCAGAATATTTGTCACTTTTATCGTAGTATAATTTTTCTGATAATTTTAAATAACCGCTTAATGGTTCTAAAACATGCTGCCAAGGTCTCGTTGCATTAGGGCTTCTTAATATCAAATTTTTATTTTTTAAAAATGATTCAACGCAATCTTTTATGATTCTATCTTTTGTCCAATCTCCCCCTCCAATACAATTCCCAGATCTTACTGTAGCTAAATTGCAATTAGTTCCTTGAAAAAAAGATTTTATATAACTTTCAATTATAATTTCACATGCAGCTTTGCTAGAACTATAAATATCGTATCCACCTAGTTTTGCACTTTCTTTAAACTTTTGTTTTTTTTCTAAATTTAAATATACTTTATCGGTTGTGACTATTATTGCTGATTTAATACTTTTAACATTCTTGATTGACTCTAAAAAATTTGCTGTACCCAAAACATTTGTCTCAACAGTTTGCTTAGAATCTTTATAACTTACCAGAACACTAGATTGAGCAGCTAAATGAAAAACTATTGAAGGTTTAGATCTTTTCATCACATTTTTTAATTTTTTCAGATTTAAAATATTTTCTCTATAATCTTTTTTTAAATATTTAGACAAATTTAGATTATCAAAAAAATTTGGTTTAGATATTGGATCTAAAGCATAGCCAATTATTTCAGCTCCTAAATTTTTTAACAATAACGTCAACCAACTTCCTTTGAATCCTGTATGTCCAGTAATTAATACGGTTTTGTTTTTCCAAAAGTTTTTTTTAGACATTTAATAAATTTTCAATAATATTTTATTTTGTATTTGCATTACCGCATTAGTAAAATATCTTCTTCCATTAATCTTAATTGTCCAGCTTCTAATTAAATCTAACTTATTTTTATTAATATTTTTAGTGCTGAAATACCTATTAATTTTTATTTTTTTGTTTTTAAAAAGATTTTTTATCGTCTCTATACTCCATATATTCCAACCAGTTTGAAGTACTTTTGGTTGATTTTTAATATCTTCATATTGAGTATAAATATTATAATTATACTCATTAAATATGGATCCCAAATATAATTTCCCATCTTTTTTTAATAATTTTAAAATATTTTTTCTGAAGTTTTTTAAGTCATTAAAAATTGAAATTACGCCATTGCATATAATGATATCAAATTTTTCTGAGTAATTAATCTTTTTAGCATTAATGTCAATTTTAATCAGTTTTGTTTTATTTGATACAAATTTTCTTGCTTTAGCTAGAAGATCCTTTCTCACGTCACATCCAACTATTTCAAGATTATCATATTTTTTTTCTAGTTGGTAAATTAATTCACCTGCAGAGCATCCAATATCTAAAACTTTATAGATTTTTCTTTTATTAATATCTTTCTCTAATACTTTTAAAATAAATTTGAAAGAATCTTTAGGATTTTTATACCTATTTTCATTTAAATAAAACTTATCATGTAGTCTTAAGGTTTTTTTCATTTAAGATAATCTTTGGTTTTTCATTTTTTAATACAGGTATCTTATTATCACACAAAGTAAAATTGATATCTTTATATTATATTAATCTTATAACTAAAAAGTTGTAATTAAATATTTTTTAGTTTTCCTGATGACAAAATAGATTATTGAAAGCCAAGCATTAGGGTATATGAGATTTTTAAAAAAATGGTTTTTGAAATCGATATATTCATATCCCATTTTTTTTCCGCCAATTATTATTTTAAAAAAATAATTAAAAAAATTTCTCAGTGAATAATTTTTAGAATAAATGTATTGAAAAAAATTCAAACCTTTACTACGGTAATAATCTAAAGCTTCTGGCAGTCTTACTATTTCTACAAAAGGGTATAAAGAACCCCATTCTCTCACACCACTTAAATTTACACTTTGAGGCTTAGCACAAATAAATGCTTTTGATTTTGAAAATGCTTCGCAAAAAACTTTTATAAAAAAACAAGTGTTATCAAAAGTTGACCAAGTGCCTGGCTTTTTCATAAGTTTCTTATCTATTATGTGTAGGTTTTTATTCCATAGCTCTCTTCGAAAAGCATTGACAAAAAAACCTAATAAGAAGTCAAAGCATACCCTGTGGTCAATTAGATCAAAAAAGTTTACTTCCTTATTTTTTCTTAATGGCGAATGTGTTTTCATTCCTTTTGGTAAATTTTTTATATTAAATGGTTTTGGAAAATTATTTAAATAAGATTTATTTAAATGAAAAGAATTAATCCAATAAAAATCTATATTTTTTTTTTTTCTAATAAGATTAGTTAAGTATTTAATTGAATTATCTACAACTAAATCATCATCACCTAAAAACCAGATAAATTCTCCTTTTGCCATCAATGATACTTCTAATACATTCATGGCAAATCCCAGATTTTTTTTATTTCTTTTATATTTGATATTTAATTTTTTTTTGAACGGTTTGATTAAATTTATTAGTTTTATTTTTGAACAATTATCAGAAATGCAAACTTCAAAATCTTTTTTATTTTTTTGTTTTGCTAATGAGTTCAAACAATTTATTAGATTATTTGGCCTATTATAAGTAGGAATGCAAACTGATAATAACATTTTTGAGGATTGTTTTTTATTCTAACTAAAATTTTTTTAATATTTTTTTTATTCCGTTATATTTTTTTCTATTATTACTTTTTTTAACTACTTCAATATCTTTTATATTATCTACAGAATGCCAAAAACCATCTAAATTAACAAAATTACAATTCATCTTTTTTATTAATTTGGGATAAAGTTTTTTTTCAAAATTTTCATAATCTTTGAAATTAATTTTTAATATCTTTTTATTCATAATCGACATTCCAGAGTAAACATGGGCTGTAAAGTTTTTATTATTTCTTGTCTTAACAGCATTAAAATTTATATCTCTATTAAAACTAATAATTTTATTATTTAAGATTCCAACAGTCCCATAAGGCAATTGATTTTCGCAACCGATATAAGTTATATCCTTTTTTTTTCTTTCGTGGTTATCAAAAATTTTCTTTAAATTAAAATCAAAAATTGCATCACCATTTAATAAAAGAAAATTATTTGACAAAACTTTTTCTTTTACCAAAAAAATTCTTTTAGCAATTTGTGTATTCAGTCCTGTGTCTACGATCTCAATATTAAAATCTTTGAAATCTCTGTTTTTTTTCAAATATTTTTTAATCATTTGAATTTTATAACCAGCTGGCAATATAAAATGATTAAAAGAATTTTTTTTTAAAATTTTTAAGATATACCAAATTATTGGATAATTATGGATCTGAACTAAAGATTTAGGAATTTTTTTTCCAATTAATCCAAGCCTGGTTCCCTTTCCTCCACATAAAATTACTGCTGATCTTTTAAAATTTTTTTTTATCATTAAGGCTTTCTGTGCTTAATCTTCCATAATTCTTTTTTGTTTGTAAGGTAATTGTCCCTATCAAAATTTTTTATTTTAGAGAATAATATCTTGCTTTCTGCTTTATTTTTTTTCCAAACTTTAGAGGCAAATTTCCTTACGGACATACCTATACCTGATGCTAAATCCCATTCTTGAGGAAATTTTTTATTTTTTTTCTGGAAGTTTGTACAGTCTATAATTCCATCGGTAACATCATCAATATGATTGAAATCATAAATTTGGTGGCCTGATGTCATCTTTAAATTTTTATTTTTCTTTGAATAGTTGTTTAGTAACGGCCATAACCTTGTATCAACCTCATCTCCTCCATAAATATGAAAAAGTTTTAATATTCTGCATTTAACATTAAAAATTTTAGATAAATCTTTACAAATTTTGCTAAAAATATATTTTGTTAAAGCATAATTTAAATGAGGTTCGTTAGCTTTTAACCTTATATTTTTTTTCGATTTGATTAACCGTGATATTTTTTCTTCTTTATTTGTTGAAAT
>MDTG01087581.1_pt1 | contig 10698 bp, 11 predicted proteins | sample 811421 | NCBI WGS metagenome assembly MDTG01 (sample SAMN05326645, study PRJNA326480) | marine metagenome | isolation source: seawater | place: Pacific Ocean: South East | collected 2011
CGATGGCGGCACGGGTTTCCATGTGATCCTCCCAAAAAATGATGCTCTATTGATCGAACTATGCCGCTCTTGCGCGGTCGATACAACGGGGTGTTTTTTATTGTTGCGCCGGTTGAATGCGGATGGCTGCGGGATTGGAGGAGAGGCATGGTGAACGCGCCCGGGAACATGGTGTGGGCGGTGTCGGTCTTGATCCGGTCGCTAACCGTGACGCCGTTCAGGTGAACAAGGATGACCGATTTCCCGACGCGGAAATAGAAGGCCACACAGGTCGGTTTGCCGATGATTTCGTTCGAGCGGAAGCAATCGCTTAAACTCTAGAAGTCTCGCCATCAACGCGAATAACAACTGGGCCCTCTGACGCAGAAATTCCTGGGACAAATTACCTAAACGCGTTTATCCTTCGCGCCTTCAAAGATCAGGAGGTGACACACGATGGCCCTAAGTTTCATGGAAGAACGGATCGATTTCGCCGCGGCGTTTCGCTGGGCTGCACGCTTGGGTTGGCAAACCGGTATCTGCAATCACTTCAGCTGGATGGTTGACGATCAGCACATACTGATTAATCCGCGGGGCCTATTCTGGTCGGAGATCACGGCGTCGAACCTCGTGCTATTGGATGGCGACGACAACATCGTTGAAGGCGGCGACGAGGTCGAGGAAACGGCTTTTTTCGTTCATGTGCCCACGCATCGAATGAACCCGGCGGCGAAGATCATTCTGCATGCGCACACGCCGCACGCGACGGCACTTTCTTGCATTAAGGACGGCGAATTGAAGTGGTGTTCCCAGGACGCGCTCAAGTTTTACGGCAAGGTGGTTTATGACCGAGAATTCAATGGCAGTGTGCTTGATGCAACAGAGGGCGAGCGCATCGCCCGCAAGCTTGGCAATCATCAGATTATGTTCATGGCCCATCACGGCGTCAGTGTCATTGGCCAGGACATTGCCCACGCGTTGAATGATTTCTATTTGTTGGAGGACTTCTGCCGAGTGCAGATCTTGGCCCAATCATCCGGTCAGGAATTAGCGATCATCCCCGATTCCGAAATTGACCGTATCATGTCCATGCCGAGCGGCCATGATCCGCAGGTGGCACCGCATTTCGCTGCCATCAAGCGCGTCCTCGATCGTGAGGAACCAGGCTATCGTAATTAGGTTTTAGCCAACTTGACGCGTCAAAATGGTTAGCAGGTTGTGCCAAGCCTGACCCTTGAGCACGGTTACGTAAATTCGGTGCCTAAATGGACGTGATTAACGTTTATCTTGCTGAAGTGAACGCGCAAAGCCTTTCAATAACCTAAGCTTCTCAAGGTAAATACCGTGAAATGCCTTTGGGCTGACAGTATGACGGAGGGCCATCTATAGTCTCCGCATGGATATACTGATGTCTCCTGTTGAGGAAAATTCGGTCTGGACCGCAGATGGCTATCGTCGGTCCGAGGACTGGATTACGCCGTTCACCGATACGCATCTCAAGGAAATTGACGCCGCCCTTGCCCATTTGCGCACCTTGGGTAAGGGCCGAGGTGCCGACTTTGGCCAAGCCGATTTCCCCCTCGATACGCTTGCTAGCGCGCTCCGCGATCAACTGGAGATATTGGAACGGGGGCGGGGATTCATTATGTTGCGTGGCCTTCCTGTGGATCGCTACGATTTAGAAGATCTCACGAGTATTTACTGGGGGCTCGGCACTTATTTGGGTGACGGCATCTATCAAAACGCCCAGGGTGATCTGGTTGGTCATGTCACCGACCATGGCCATAAGTTTGAAGGAGATGACCCGTACAAGTATAATATCCGCGCCTACACGACGACGGTGTCGATCCCGCCACACACCGACAGTTCTGACCTAGTAGGGCTGTTGTGCGTGCGCCCGGCGCGGTCGGGCGGTGAGAGTGCGGTGGTCAGTTCAACCGCGCTCTACAATGAATTCCTGGCGACCCGTCCGGATCTGCTGGAGCCTCTCTATGAGGGTTTTTACCTCGATCTTGTGGGGAAGGGGACGCAGGAGAAGGAGCTTACGCACCATCCAATTCCCGTGTTCTCCTACTTTGGCGGCAAGCTCAGTTGCCGCTATAACAAGGGGCAGATTGAACACGGGGCCGAGAAGAAGGGCGGCGGCCTGACGGCGCACCAACAAGAAGCTGTGAACTATTTCCGTGAGCTTTCCATGCGCCCCGATCTGCGCCTTGAGATGGAATTCCGAAAGGGCGATATCCAGATCTTAAACAATCGAACAACCTTGCATTCGCGGACCGCCTTCACAGATCATTTAGACCCGGATCAGCGGCGTTTGCTGTTAAGATTATGGTTGAATTCCTTTACGCCGCGGCCGATGCATCCAGCCTTCGCCAATCAACTTAATACAGGCGCGCGCGGCGCCGTCTCCGTTCGGACCTGACCCGCTTATGAACGAGGTCTATGTGGACGCCGACGCCTGTCCGGTGAAGGACGAGGTGCTGAAGGTGGCGGCACGCCACAAATGGCCAGTCCATATGGTGTCTAATAGCTGGATGCGGCTTCCAGAGACGCCTTTGATCAATCGGATCGTTGTACCAGAGGGCCCAGATGCGGCTGATGATTGGATTGCCGAGCGTGCCGGTGAGGGCGACTTGGTCGTTACGAATGACATACCTTTGGCGTCGCGGTGTCTGAACTGCGGTGCGCGGGCGCTACGCCCAACTGGCAAGGCGTTTACCGAAGACAATATCGGTATGGGATTGGCCATGCGGGACTTGAGCGCACATTTGCGCGAAACCGGAGAGATTAGCGGTGGCCCTGCCACCTTTACCAAGCAGGACCGCTCGAAGTTTCTGTCAGCTATGGAGGATGCCATCCAGGCCATCCGCCGGACTACCTGAATGCAATAACCTAGATAGAGAAGGATACACAAATGGACGTACGCATGGACGGCCGCAAGGCTATCATCACCGGTGGCAGCGCCGGGCTCGGCAAGGCCATGGCTATGGAATTCAATCGCTCGGGCGCCCATGTCGCCATCGTCGGTCGACGCCAGGATGCCTTGGACGCGGCAAAAGCCGAGATAGAAGCCGTCGGCGACGGCAAAGTCGTAGCCATTTCGGCCGATATTCGCTTGTCGCCCGACTGCGAGCGCGCGGTTAGCGAAGCCGAGACTGCACTAGGTTCTATCGACATTCTCATCAACAACGCGGGGACGTCACAGCGTGGCCCATTCATGGACATCTCAGATGAGCTTTGGCAGGACGATTTGGATTTGAAGCTGTTCGCATCTATTCGCCTGACCCGCCTACTGTTCCCGGGCATGTGTGATCGCCGATGGGGCCGCATTATCAACGTCCTGAATGTTGGAGCGAAGACCCCAGGCGCCGAAGGCGCACCCACCCAGGTCACCCGCGCAGCTGGGATGGCGTTGATGAAGGTTTTAGCCGGCGAGGGGGCGTCGCATAACGTGCTCGTAAACGGCATGCTGGTCGGCAAGATCCGTTCCGATCAGTGGGAACGCCGCCACGCCGCCGACGAGCGAGAGCTGACGTTAGAGGAATGGTACGAAGACGCCGGCCAAACCCAACCACTCGGTCGTTTAGGTTATGCGGAAGAGTTTGCCAACATGGCCTGCTTCCTTTGCTCGGAGCAGGGTTCTTACATCAATGGAGCAGCGATCAACGTCGATGGCGGCCTTTGCCAAGCGGTCTAGTAGCTCCTTGGCATTCCCAGTACGTGTTGGGCGATGTAACTGAGGATTAGGTTTGGTGAAATAGGCGCCGTGCGGGCAAGGCGCGCCTCTCGCCATTTGCGTTCGATGTCGTACTCGCGGGCGAAGGCAAAGCCGCCGAAGGTGGAAAAACAGGCCTCGCCCATATTCCAGGCCGCTTGTGCCGAGAGCAGTCGGGCCATATTTGCTTCCGCACCGCAATCCTCGCCGGCGTCGAAAAGCGCGGTTGCCTTTCTGACCATCAAATCGGCGGCTTCCAACTGGGCATAGGCCTCTGCAATAGGAAATTGTATTCCTTGATTTTGACCGACGGGGCGGCCAAAGACTACGCGTTCGTTGGCGTAGGCCACTGCGCGTTCGGTGAAATACTTACCGTTTCCGATGGCTTCCGATGCGGTCAGGCAACGTTCTGCATTCATACCGTCGAGGATTTGACGGAACCCACGTCCTTCCTCACCGATCAATGAATCGCCTGGAATTGGGACGTTGTCGAAGAAGACCTCGGTCGTGTTGTGGTTGACCAGCGCGTCGATGGGCTTGATTTCGCAACCGTGCTTTTGCGCTTCCGTGAGGTCTATGAGGAAGGTGGAGAGGCCGTGGGTGCGCTTCGAAACCTGGTCCGCCGGTGTGGTACGCGCCAACAACAGCATCAGGTCCGAATGGGCCGCCCGGCTGGTCCAAACCTTCTGGCCGTTGATTACGTAGCCTGCCCCTTGTTTGTCGGCCCGGGTCTTGATCTGTGTGGTGTCCGATCCCGTTGTCGGTTCCGTTATGCCAAAGGCTTGGAGGCGCAACTCACCCGATGCGATTTTTGGCAAATAATGGTTTTTTTGTTCCTTCGATCCATGCTTGAGGATCGTCCCCATAGTGTACATTTGCGCGTGGCCGGGCGAGGCAGAACAACCCGTCGCATTGATGGTCTCGAGTATCACCGCGCCGCCGCGCACTGGTAGGCCGGCGCCGCCGTATTCTTCCGGAACCAGCGCCGCCAGATAGCCGGCCGCTGTCAATGCTTCGATGAACGCGGTCGGGTAGCTTCCGGAAGGTGGCTGTTTGTCCAGATCACGCCAATATTTTCCAGGGAAGTCCTGGCAGAGCTTGGCCACCTGTTCACGGATGTCCGCGTAATCCTCGGTTAGGTCCATAGTGATCGGGATTTCGCTCATTGCTATAAGTATTTCATGAATTAAGCCGCGATGGACGCCGGCTCAAAACCGAGTGGTCGGCCGGCGTTGATGAAGGTGCCTTGGGTCGGCTCACCCTTGAGGTGGTCCTGCATGATATCACGCGCTTCTAAAAGTCCGTCCAGGTCGATGCCTGTCCGAAGCCCCATTCCCTCCAGCATGAAAACCAAGTCCTCGGTGACAATGTTGCCAGATGCGCCGGGCGCGTAGGGACAACCGCCTAATCCACCAAGGCAGGAATCAAGTTCGCGTACGCCTGCTTCGACCGCTGCGTAGGCGTTAGCGAGGCCAAGCCCACGGGTGTCATGGAAGTGCGCACCGATGGCAATGTCCTTACCAACGGTGCGATACAATTCATCGAATAGGTCCTTCACCTGTTTTGGATTGGCGTAGCCTACCGTGTCGGCGACGCTTAAGCGGTCTGCGCCGCGTTTCAGATACTCTTCGGCGACGCGCATGACAGCGGCAATTTCAACCTTCCCGTCAATCGTGCAACCAAAGGCTGTGGCCAGACCGCCGGACAACACTATGTCCTTGTAGTCGTCGTGAGCGTCCCGGTATTCGACGATCTGGGAAAAACCGTCTAGGCTTTCGGCGACGCTGCGTTTTACATTCGACATGTTATGGGCTTCGGATACGGAGATCACGACGCCGATTTGGTGAGCGCTGGCAGCCATGCCATTTTCTGCCCCACGCAAGTTGGGAACTAAGGCGGCGACGGTGAGGTCTGGGATCTCGAGCGATTGTCTTACCACCTCAGCGCTGTCGGCCATTTGCGGTAAATTTTTTGGTGGCACAAAAGAACCAACTTGAATTTGCGGTACGCCGGCGGCTGCCTCGCGCCGGATCCAATCCATCTTGGCTTGCGTCGTGAATATGGTCTGAATGCTTTGTAGTCCGTCACGGGGACCGACCTCGTGAACCAGAATGTCGATATCGTCGCGCATGATGAGCTCCTCTCTCACTTTTGCATGGGCTGCGCTTCAGTCGATTGGGCGCATAGTTTTACCAGAATATTCAAGATGGTTTTAGGCTCCATCATTAAAAAATTTACTTACCCTTAAAATCGGGTTTGCGTTTCTCGTTGAAGGCCCTTACGCCCTCCATACGGTCTTCCGTCCCCACCAGCCTATTATAGGCCTCCAGTTCGAACTGGTAACCCGTAGCCCGGTCCACTTGGGTGGCAACCGTGGTCGCTCGTTTGGCGCGCTGCACAGCCAAGGGTGCATTGGCAGCAATTCGACGGGCGGTCTCGAGGGTTTCGTCCATTAAGGTATCTGGTTCGCAGACCTTGTTGACCAAACCCCATTCAAAGGCCTCCTGAGCAGTGAATGGACGGCCCGTGAAAATGATCTCCTTGGCGCGTCTTTCCCCCATCGCATTCGGCAGGTTCTGGGTTCCCATGGTGCCGGGGATGATACCCAGGGTGATCTCGGTTAAGGCGAAGCGGGCTGTTGTGGCGGCGTAGCAGAAATCCACGTTCAGCGCCGTTTCGCAGCCACCGCCAAAGGCTGCGCCGTTGATTGCGCCAACGACCGGGATCGGGCAGGAGCGGAGCGCCAAGGCGGCTTGTTCGAAAATGGCGTGCTGGCGCTGCCAGTCCGCGTCACTCATGCCGTTGCGTTCCTTCAGATCGCCGCCGGCCGAGAAAGCCTTATCGCCACGACCTGTCAACACCACCACTCGATGGCCTTCCAGGTCCACGTAAAGACTTTCGAACAGGTCACGCTGATCTATCCCCATTTGAGTATTTTTGGCGTTCCGCACTTCGGGCCGATCGTACATGACGAGCAGGATGTGCTCATCTATGGTTTCCACGTGCAGGGTTTCGTAATTTGTATGCATCAGTCCTTCCCTTTCTTTGTGGGACCCTTGATCATCTCGTTATGTTCGCCGAGTGACGGCGCGTAGTGTCGTAGCGGTGGGCGATTACCATCAAAGCTGAGGGGCATGGCCATGAGGTCAATGCCATTATCCAGGTTTTGCAGCATCCCGAGTGCCTTGGTCTGCGGATCCACCATCATTTCTGGAACTGTCTGCACCGGGGCGCTGGGCACGCCGGCCTCCCGCAGCGCGCCTTGCCAGTGGGCCCGAGTTTCGGTCTTGAGGATTGGTTCCATGGCTGCATTCAGTTCAGCCAGGTTGTTGTAGCGGTTTGGATTTGAATTGAACCGTGAATCGTTTGACCACTCCGGGTGGTCCAGGACGCTGGCCAGGCGTTGGAACAACCGATCATTTGGCGCGGCGATAACCAAATGTCCATCCGCACAGGCGTAGGCCTGATAGGGGGCGATGCCGCGCGCACCTGATCCCTGCTTCAGTGGCCGCTGGCCGTCGACGCCGACAGATGCGACGGAGTTGGTCATCCAGGCAACGGCAGTTTCGTAAAGCGAGGCATCAATTATGCAACCGCGCCCGGAATCTTTGCGCGCAATCAGGGCATTCTGAATACCGATGACGCACCAAAGGCCTGTGCCCATGTCGACAATAGACGTGCCAACCCGAATGGGGGCTTCACCTTCATTGCCGGTGATACTCATTATCCCACCGTAGGCTTGCATGAGTGGATCGTAACCAGGGTTGTCGCTAAGCGGCCCCGTTGCGCCGAAGGCCCAAAGGTTGCAGTAAACCAAACGTGGATTAGCCGCTGTCAGGTCGGCAGCACCCAGACCGTAGCTGTCGACACGGCCCGGCCGCATGTTCTGGATAACCACGTCTACCTCGGTAGCGCAAAACTCCCTGAGCCACCGTAGTTCGGCCGGGTCTTTTAGATCGACCGTGATGCCCAACTTATCGCGGTTCAACGCGTTGAAGTAGCTCGAAGAACCGTCTGGCAATATCTTGCCCCAGTGGCGCGCATCATCGCCACGACCCGGCGGTTCCACCTTGATCACCTCCGCACCCAACTGGGCCAGCGTCCAGGTCGCGTATGGAGCGGCAACGCTGGTACCTAGTTCGACCACCCGGATTCCAGCCAAGGACGCGCCGCCAGTTGACGTGGCTTCAACCACTCTTTACCTCATGATCGCGTTTATGGATAAGGCGCATATACTGAGGGATCCAGGCTGTGGGGAACAAGACACAGCATTTCATCGCATGAAGCCAAGCAGAGGTAAGTAAAATGACCGAGGTTTACGACGTGGATGATCGCTTGGCGGATCTGGAAAGCCGGTTCGCGCATACGGAACTTGTGCTCCAAGAGCTAAGTGATGTCACCCGCGAGCAATGGGAGGAAATTGATCATCTCAAACGTCAGGTCGAACATCTGAAAGACCGTATCGCAGAGCTAGAGCGGGGGGGCGGGGGCACGCCGCAATTGGAGAATGAGAAGCCTCCGCACTATTGAACAAGTAGTTTGGCGGCTACAGTTCAGGAGCGCGTCTGGGACCGGAGAATATCGTCGACGACGCGTTCCAGGTCCTTGATCGTTCGGCAACTCTTCGCTACGTGGCAGTAAGGGCGGTAGCGTCGCATTTCGGAATCTCCAGTGCCCCAAAATGTTTCTGGTTCCGGGTTTAACCAAACAACCCGGCGGGCGCGTTGGTTGATCCAGCGCATGATATCTGCGCGCGGGTCGCCGTAGTTGGATCGTGCATCACCAAGAATGATCACAGTGGTGCGGCGGTCAATGGTGTCCCCAAATTGCGACTTTAGGTTATCAAGTGCGCGACCGTAATCGGTCGACATGAACCCGATCTTATCCATAACCTTTGGGATGGCCTCGTTGAGGCCATTGGCATTCAGGATGTCGTCAACAGCCACCAGGAAGGACGAGAAGGCGAAGCTACGCAGATCCGACAGCGTCTCGTTAAGATTGTAAAGGAACATGAGTAGGAATTGCGCGGCTGTGGCGACGGAGCGGCTGACATCGACGATGACGACCACTTTTGGGCGTTCGATACGTTTCTGCTTCCATACGGTCTCAAAGGGGATGCCGTCATGGGCCATATTGACCCGTAAGGTTCGCCGGACATCCAAGTATCCCCGCCGAGCCCGTTTATGGCGTGTAGCGTGTTTCGATGCGAGCTTGCGAGCCATCCGGCGGATCAGCGAGTTCATGCGCTCGTAGTCGCGCCGGTCGACGGTCGCCAATGGCGTACGCTCAAGGAACTCCTCTCGCAACTGTTGGCCGGCGAAGCGGCCATAAAGTTCGTATTGCCGCTCGACGAAGGCGCGGCCTTCTTCGATCAGCCGATTTCTCTGCACTTCCAGCTCGGCGGCCAGGGCATCACCGCCAGATATTTTGCCGCGCGTAACCTGCGCAATCAGGCGCTCCAACTCGGCCAACCCCATCAAGTCGACCATGCGTCGCGTCATAAAGTTGACCTGAGTGCGGAACCGAATGTTGTCGACCCCGGCCGCACGCCCGGCATCTTCCATGGCAGCGGCCAAGCCTTCGCGATTGTCGTTTAGAAGCATGTCAGCGAGGTCGTTGCCGGTGTCGGTCTGCGGCTTGCCGGCGTCATTTGCGCCGCTGGGTCCAGTGGCAGTGTCGTTGAACTGTTCCCGGGCGAAGAAGAGCTCGAAGCTCTCATCGAAGCGGTGCTTTTCTATTACGGTTTTGGCAAGCGTCAGAGACAGGGAATCTTTGAGAAGCGTGCGGTCGGTAAATCCCACATGCGCTGCGACCTCGTGGGCTTCAATTGCCTCGGCCACGGATATCCGAACCTCGCTGGCCCGCAGCGCGCGGATGAAATTCTCAATGGGGCGCATTGTCGTGTCAGCCTACCTGCTGTAATGCCTTGCGCACCATTTCATGGACCTGTGGTGCTGCGGCGGCGATGTCATCTTCAAACTTCAACAAAATGTTTAGAGTCTCGCGAACCAAGCCCGCGTCCAGCTCATTAGCGTGCAGCAGGACCAGCGCGCGAGCCCAATCCACGGTTTCCGATATGGACGGCAACTTCTTCAAATCCATATTTCGAAGCGATTGCACGAAATGCACCAATTGACGGCGTAGTTGAGCATCAATATCAGGAACCCGCGCCGTCACAATCTTTTCCTCGAGCTTTGCTTCAGGTAGAGGGATATACAGGTGAAGGCAACGACGTTTAAGCGCATCGCCAATGTCGCGGGTATTGTTGGAGGTGAGGAAGACAATGGGCGGTTTCGACGCCTTTATGGTGCCGATCTCGGGAATGGTCACCTGATAAGCGGACAGGATCTCCAAAAGGAAGGCTTCGAATTCCTCGTTGGCCTTGTCGATCTCGTCAACCAGGAGAACGGCACCGGCGTCTTCCTGAAGGGCCTTCAAGAGAGGCCGTGGCTCCAGGAACTGTTCCGAAAAAAACAAATCGGTGAACCCATTCAGACGACCCATGGCCGTCTTTAGATCATCCGTGTCACCCAGGACCTCGCCAATCTTGTCTTTAAGAACCTGGGTGTAGAGTAACTGCTTGCCGTACTTCCACTCATAGAGGGCCTTCGATTCATCCAGACCTTCGTAGCATTGTATGCGGATCAACGGGAGGTTCATAACCTCGGCGGTAGCCAGGGCCAATTCTGTCTTTCCGACGCCGGCGGAGCCTTCTACCAGGATCGGTTTGTCCAGGTTGCGCGCGATTAGGATCGCCGTGGCGATCTGACGTGAGGCAATATAGGCAACGCGGCCTAGTCCTTTGATGATCCCGTCGACGGACACAAGTGGCTCTATGGCCGCATCGCTCATGTGCTTTTCCCTTCATTCAAAAAGGTGCGAGCCTGTTTTACCGCTTGAATTTGATGCATGACCCTGGCGATGAACAGCGTTTTTACCAGGCCCGGCTGCAAGATCGCCGTGTCAGCTGATAACAGCATGTCCCAGTACTTGGTGAAAGC
>MDTG01298793.1_pt1 | contig 10698 bp, 12 predicted proteins | sample 811421 | NCBI WGS metagenome assembly MDTG01 (sample SAMN05326645, study PRJNA326480) | marine metagenome | isolation source: seawater | place: Pacific Ocean: South East | collected 2011
AGATATTAGTTCTAAAATTTACACAAGAAATCCACTTGGACCATTTACTACATCAACATTGCAACAAACAGCCTCTAGTAAACTAGGTTTTGGAGCTTCAAGAACAATGCAAATAGCACAAAGATTATATCAAGGTATAGATATCGAAGGAGATACAGTTGGATTAATTACTTACATGAGAACAGATGGTACAAATATATCAAACGATGCAATTTCTGATTTTAGAAATTTCATTCAAAAATCTTATGGTAAAAATTATTTACCCGAAAATCCCAATAATTATTCTGGTAAAAAAGCTAAAAACGCACAAGAGGCACACGAAGCAATAAGACCCACAGATATAACAAGAACACCAGACTCAATGAAAAAATTTTTGAGTACAGACCAAATTAAATTGTATAACTTAATTTGGTCTAGAGCATTATCTTCACAGATGCAATCTGCGAAGTTTGATAGAAAAACAATTACAATAATATCTGACAATAATTTAAATCAATTTAAATGTTCTGGATCTACTATAAAATTTGATGGTTTTTTAAAACTAACAAAAATCGAAGAAGACGAAAAAGAAAAAATTCTTCCTGATGTAAAAAAAGAAGAAGTTTCTATAAATGACTTTATTGACGAACAGCACTTTACGCAACCACCTCCTCGATACTCGGAAGCTAGTTTAGTAAAAAAACTTGAAGAATTGGGAATTGGAAGACCTTCAACTTATGCAAGTATTATTTCGGTAATATCAAATAGAGGATATGCAGATATTGTTAATAAACGTTTTTTTCCAACTGATAGAGGAAAATTATTATCTGCTTTTTTAGAAAAATTGTTCTCAAAATATGTGGATTATGGTTTTACAGCCGGCTTGGAAGAACAACTTGATGATATTACAGCAGGAAAAGAAGAATGGATCAAGGTTCTTAATAACTTTTGGAAAGATTTTAATTTAAATGTATCAAATGTTAAAGAAAAAAGAACCAGAGAAGTATTGGATTTATTAAATGAAAGTTTGGGAGATTTAATATTTGAAGTAGATGAAAATGGAAAAATTAATAGAAAATGTAAAGTATGCAGCAATGGGGAATTGAGTTTAAAAAATAGCTTTAGAGGAGGAGCATTTATTGGATGTTCAAATTATCCAGATTGTAAATTCACTAGACCATTATCAAAAGCTAAAGCTAGTGACCAAATAGCTTTAGCAGAACCCAAATTAATAGGTCAAAATGTAGTCGGTAAAGATATATATTTGAAAAATGGAAGATTTGGACCATACCTTCAATATGAAATTAATAATGAAGAAATAAATCCAAAAAAGAAAAAAAAGAAAAATGTAAATGATAATGTCAAAAATGTATCTATTCCAAAGGGTATAGCGATAGATCAAATCGATTTAGAAAAAGCAAAGTATTTATGTTCATTGCCAAAAATTATTGGACAACATCCAGAAACCGGAAAAGATATAACAGTTAATTCAGGTAGATTTGGCCCTTATCTTAAATGTGATAATAAATCTGCAAGATTGGAAAATGTTGAAGAAATATTCACAATTGGTTTGAACAGAGCAATAACATTGTTAGCAGAGGCTAAACCTGGAAGAATGTCATCATCTTTAATAAAAGATTTGGGTGAACACCCTGAGGACAAAAAACCAGTAAGAATTATGAAAGGTCAATATGGTCCATATATTAAATATAAATCATTGAATGCAACAATTCCTGAAGAGAAAGATCCTAATGAATTAACGATGGATGATGCATTGATTTTAATTGAGAAAAGAAAAGAATACGATAAAAGTAAAAGAAAAAATAAAAAAAAATGAAAAAAATATCGTTTATATTAACTTTGTGTCTTTTAGTAATATCATGTGAAACAACAGAAAAATTCAAAAAACCTGAATTTAAAAAACCTTTTAGCAAATGTCCTACTCAAAGTGAAAGAACTTTGAAAGATATTTTTTGTAGAGAATAATTTATGGATGTTAATTCGAGAATTAAAGAATTAAATATTAATTTACCTAAAGCTGCCGATCCTGTTGGATCCTACGTTGCAACAAAAATTTCAGGAAATTTATTGTATGTGTCTGGTCAAATTTCTATAGATGAAGATGGAAATCTAATTAAAGGTAAAGTTGGCAAAGAATTAAATACACAAAAAGGATATATAGCTGCTGAAAGATGCGCATTAAGCATTATTGCTCAAGTAAAAAAAGCATGTCAGAATGATATGTCTAAAATCAAATCATGCATTAAATTAACTGGATATGTAAATTCTACAAACGATTTTGTAGATCAGCCTAAAGTGATAAATGGTGCGTCCGACTTAATAAGTAAAGTTTTCGGAGACAAAGGAAAGCATACTAGAGCTGCTATTAGTGCCAACAGTTTACCTTTAGGAGTTGCTGTAGAAGTTGATGCTATTTTTGAATTAAATTAATTATCTGCCGATACCAAAATATTTAATTTTATCCTTTTTCATTTTTTCTTTAGATAGAATATTTCTCATATCATACACAGTAAATTTTTTTCTTTTTGATAATGATTTAAAATTTAGAGATTTAAAATCATTCCATTCAGTATGAATTATAATTAAGTCCGCATCTTTACAAGCATCATTAATACTAGTAGAGCAATATACTTTTTTTATTTTCTCAAATTCCTTTTTAATACCTGTTGGGTCATAATATTTTATTATAGCCCCCTTTTTAGCTAAGTAAGGAATCATTTTTAGACTAGAAGACTCTCTCATATCGTCAGTATTAGCTTTAAAAGTCACTCCTAAAAAACAAATTTTTTTATTTTTAATTTTATTTTTTAATAAAAAAGAAACTCTATCCAATAATAATTTTGATCTATTGCGGTTTGAATTAACAACACTTTTAATTATAGATAAATTTGTATTAAATTTTTTAGATGTTTCAATAATAGCCCTTGTATCTTTAGGAAAACATGAACCTCCATAAGCTGGACCGGCTCTTAAAAATCTACTACCAATTCTTTTATCGAGACCCATTCCTATAGATACATCTTCAATATTAACGCCAGTTTTTTCACAAAGATTAGCAACCTCATTAATAAATGTGATTTTTGTTGCTAAAAATGCATTTGAAGCATATTTAATTAACTCAGCACCTCTTCTAGATGTATTCAGATATTTGGCTCCTTTAGAAATTAAAGGAGTATATAAAGACTTCAATATTTTATTTGATTTTTTATCTGATGTTCCAATTATAACTCTATCGGGATAATTAAAATCTCTTATTGCCTCACCTTCACGTAAAAATTCTGGATTTGAAACTACTGAAAAATATTTTTTTTTTGCTTTTTTTAAAATTATTTTTTCTATATTATCTCCTGTAGTAACTGGTACAGTAGATTTAGTACAAATTATTTTAAACGATTTAACATAATTTGAGATTAAATTTGCTACATTATATATCTGAGATAAATCTGCTGCATTGCTATTGATTTTTGTTGGTGTTCCAACGCAAATAAAAATAATATTTGATTTTAATACTGAAATCTTTAAATCTGATGAAAATTTTAATCTTCCAGCTTTATAATTTTTTTTAACCAGTTCTTCTAATCCAGGTTCATAAATAGGCATTATACCTTTTTTCAAATTACTAATTTTATCTTTATCATTATCAACACATATTACATCGTTGCCTAAATCAGAAAAGCAAGCACCACTTACAAGACCAACATAGCCTGTTCCTATCATGCATAATTTCATAATCTTGATATCTCCGATGATGACTTAATATAGCCATTCATAGTTCCGCAATCTAAATACTTACCTTTAAAAATATGTGCTATAAATTTTTCATTATTTAAAATTAATTCTTTAATCGCATCTGTTATATGAATCTCACCACCTTTACCTTTTTTTTGTTTTTTTAATTTAGCAAATATTTTAGTAGGAAGTATATATCTACCTATAACAGCATTATTAGATGGCGCAGTTTTTACATTTGGTTTTTCAATTACATCTTTTATATAAAAATTTCTTTGATCAATATTTTTTTTTTTAGAAAAAATGCCCCATCTATTTACTGTTTTTTTGTTAACTTTCATACTTGCTATAACTGAACATTTTTTTTTATTAAAGATTGAAATCATATCCTTAGAGCAATTTTTTTTTACTATAAGATCATCGGGTAATAACATTAAAAAATAATTATCTTTAATTTTTTTTTTTGTTTTTAATACTGCATCACCAGTACCTTTTGGCGAATTTTGATATACAAATTTAATCATTTTTCTATATTTTTTTATTTTCTTGTATTCTTCGATAATTTTTTTATCACTCTTTTTTTTGATTATTTTTTTGTATAAATTATCATTGTAAAAATATCTTTTAATCATAATTTTTTTTTTAGATATAATAAAAATTATTTCCTTAATGCCAGCTTCGATACATTCATCTATTATATATTCAAGACCTGGCCTGCCATTAATAGGTAGTAACTCTTTTGGAAATACACTTGTTAAAGGTAAAAGTCTTGTGCCTAATCCTGCTAATGGTATTATAGCTTGTCTAATCATTGTAATGTTTAATTAGTAATTGAAGTACCATAAATGATAATTTTTAAAAGTATTAATAAATTAAATAAAGAAGTTAATTTTAAGGCAAAAGTAGGATTTGTTCCTACGATGGGATCGATTCATAAGGGCCATGTTGAGTTGATTCATAAATCAAAAAAAAAATGCAAAAAAACGCTTGTAAGTATTTTTATTAATCCAACACAGTTTAATAAAAAAGATGATTATAAGAAGTATCCTAGGAAATTAAAAAAAGATATAAAAATACTTAAAAAATTAAAAGTGGATTATCTACTTTTACCAAAAATAAAAGAAATTTATAAGAATAAAAAAAATACGAAAATTAAAATAAATAATAAACATAAAGTACTATGCGCAAAATATAGACCGGGACATTTTGAAGGTGTTTTGGCAGTTATTAATCAATTTTTAATTAATATTAAACCTAAATTTATGTTTTTAGGTGAAAAAGATTACCAACAAGTTTTTTTGATTAAAAAATTTATTTCAAAAAGATTTGAAACTAAAATAATAACTTGTAAAACAATTAGACTGAATAATTTATTGCCTTTATCATCTAGGAATTTGCTTTTAAAACGAAAGAATTTGAAAAAATCTGAATTAATATCTCTTTACTTAAAAAAATTTTATAAATCTTTAAAATACGATTTTAAAAACCAACATAAAATGAAAAGTGTTAAAAAACAAATTGTTGATGTAGGTGCAAAGATAGAATATTTTGAATTAAGAAATAAAAATAATTTATCAATAAAATATAATAAAAATAATTTTAAAATATTTATTGCTTATTATTTGCAAAATGTGAGATTAATAGATAATTTTTAATTACCCATAAAAAAAATATGCACCGATTCCAAGAAAAGATAAAAATCCTATTACATCAGTAATTGTAGTTACAAAAACACTTGATGCTATAGCGGGATCAATGTTAATTTTTTTTAATGTAATTGGAACTAAAATTCCAAACAATCCTGCTACAATCATATTTAGAACCATCGATATTGAAATTATTAAAGATAGTGTAATATCGTTAAACCAAAACTGTACAATTATTGCACTTATAATAGCAAATATACATCCATTTAGAATTCCTATTAAAAATTCTTTCATAACATTATTTGTAAAATTATTTTTTGTTAATTGATTTGTTGCTAAAGTCCTTATAGTAACTGCTAAAGTTTGCATACCTGCATTCCCCCCCATTGAGGCTACTATTGGCATAAGAACAGCTAAAGCTACAACTTTTTCTATATCTTCTTGAAAAAAACCAATTACAATAGAAGCAACAACTGCAGTAAATAAATTCAATAACAACCAATTAAATCTTCTTTTTGTTTTTTTAAATACACCGTCTGTTATTTGTTCATCACCAACACCTGCAAGTCTTAAAGCATCCTCCTCTGCTTCTTCTTTTAATACTGTTAAAACATCGTCGCTTGTAATCATTCCGACAAGTTTATTATTTTTATCAACAACACATGCAGAATTTAAATTGTAATTTTCAAATAAATGACCGACTTCCTCTCTATCCATATCTACAGGTATTGATAGCTGTGACTCACTCATTATTGATATCATTTTACTATCTCGAGGCGTTCTAAGTACCTTGGAAGAAGGTACTGTCCCTATTGGTTTAAATTCATTATCCACAATAAATATTTCAAGAAATTCTTCAGGTAGATCTTTATTTTCTCTTAGGTAATCAATTGTTTGCCCTACTGACCAATTGCTTGGAATAGCTGTAAATTCTCTTTGCATAATTCTAGCTGCTGAGTCTTCTGGATAACTTAAACTTTCTAATAAAATAAATCTGTCTTTTGGTGGCAATGAACTTAAAATATTATTTTTGTTTTTTTCATCTAAATTTTCTAAAATTTTAATAGCATCATCAGATTCCAAATTTTTTAAAATAAAAACTATCGCTTCATTAGACAAATATTTTATAATCTCTGATTGAATAGATTCATTTAGCTCAATAAATACTTCTGGATCTAATTTAAAATTATTAAGTTTAATTAAATTTTCCCTATCATTTTCATTTAAATGTTCAATTATATCCGCGGTATCTGCTGGGTGCATTTCTCTAAAAGCATTAGAAATAAATACTGCATCATTATTAGCGATTTTATCAGTTACAACCTTGATATATTCTTTATTAAATTCAAAATTGACTTTTTTATCTTTTATTTTTGTTATTAAAGTCATAAAAAACCTATATTTTTATAAGGCACTATTAATGGATAATTTTTATAATACAATTCTTTAATGACTATAGAGATAAAAAAATCAATAAAACCAGTAAATTATGACATGGCAATAAACCATCTAGAAGAAAGAGTTGAGCAGATAATTAATAAAAAAGGTCAAAAAGAACTTATATGGTTTTTAGAACATCCACCAATTTTTACAGGTGGATCAAGTTATAAAGAAAATGAAATTTTAGATAAATCTATAAAAATAAAAAAAACTACACGTGGGGGTAAAATTACATGGCATGGACCAGGTCAATTAATTTGCTATTTTGTTATTGATTTAAGTAAAAGAAAAAAAGATATAAGAAAATTTATAAATATTATAGAAGACTCAATAATTAAAACTTTAAAATATTATAATGTTCAAACAAGTAGCGATAGAAAAAATATAGGTATTTGGTATAAAGAAAATAATAAAATATTTAAAGTTGCTGCTATAGGTGTAAGAATTAAACGATGGGTTGCCTATCATGGATTTTCAATAAATATTTCTAATAATATAAAATCATATGAAAAAATAATTCCATGTGGCATTAAAGATAAAAAAATTACAAATTTAGTTAGGATAAAAAAACAAAACTATAATAATATTTATAAAAAACTACAAAAATATTTGATTAAATATTTGAAAATTTAAGTCTTTTAGTTTTAATAAGTTTTTTAAAATATTCTGGTAACAAAGCTTTATAAGTATATTTTTTATTGTTTATAATAAATTTTATTTGGTAAGAGTGTAGCATTAAATCCTTATTTAAGTTTTTAAAATTATTATTAAAATTATATTTATTATCACCATAAATAGGATGGCCAATATAGGAAAGTTGTTTTCTTAATTGATGTTTTCTACCTGTTATAGGATTCATTTCTAATAGTGAGCAATCAGGATTTTTATCTAAAACTTTATAAAAAGTTTTGGATTTTTCTATAATTTTTTTTTTACCTTCATATCTGACTAAATTCTGGTCGAGAACACCTTTATTTTTATTTATTTCTCCATAACATATTGTTAAATAAGTTTTATGAATTTTTCTTAATCTAAAAAGTGAAGTAAATAATTTTGCAGTTTCTCTATTCTTGGCAATTATAAAAACTCCTGATGTGTCTTTATCTAATCTGTGAACAGAATAAGGTTTGTCATTATTAAAAATTTTACTCTTTGAAAATATATCAATTAAATTTTTTTTTGATTTTGTACCACCTTGTACTGATATTCCACTTTCTTTATTAACTACTATAAAATTTTCATTATTATCAATAATTAATGATTCATTTTCTTTAATTATATCAATTGATGGTTTAAATTTTTCTTGTTTTTCTATTTTTTTTTTATCAAATTTTAAATTAAAGACATTTATTATATCATTTGATGAAAGTTTGGTTGAGCTTTTAATTTTTTTTTTATTTAATTTAATTTTTCCAATACGAAGATTTTTTTCAATTAAACCTTGAGGAACTTTACCTAATTTATTTCTTATCCATTTATCAATTCTAACTCCTTCGTAACTAGAGTCTACGATGAAGGACTTATTCATTTACTAATCTGATTATGCCGAAACTTCTTTTTTTTCTTCAGGTTTTAGCTTTGTTTCTTTCTTTTTTTTATCAACTTTTTTGGCTTCTATATCCCTATCCACAAATTCAATTACTGCCATTGGCGCTTTATCTCCATATCTATACCCTGCTTTTATAATTCTAGTATATCCACCATTTCTTTTCTCATATCTTTTAGCAAGTGTTTTTTTAACTTTATTTGTTGAATTTAAATTTTGTAATTTTGTAATTAAAGTTCTCGTATTTTGTAATGTATTTTTTTTTCCAAGAGTTATTATTTTATCAGCTTGAGGTTTTAAAACCTTGGCCTTAGGTAATGTTGTCGTTATTTGCTCATATTTTATCAATGAATTTAGCATATTTTTTATTAATGCTTTACGATGTTCTGATGTTCTATTTAATTTTTTGTAACCAAATCTGTGTCTCATTAAATTGACTCTTCAAGTTTTTTTGACAATTCAGCAATATTATCTGGTGGCCAGTTAGGTATTTCCATTCCTAGGTAAAGAGACATTCCATTTAACACCTCCTTAATTTCATTTAATGATTTTCTTCCAAAGTTTGGTGTTCTTAGCATTTCACCTTCAGATTTTTGAACTAAATCTCCTATATAAATGATATTATCATTTTTTAAGCAATTCATTGATCTTACTGATAGCTCTAGTTCATCTACTTTTCTTAAAAGATTTCTATTAAATTCAGGCTCAGAAGGTTTTTCTCTAACTATAACTTCTTGTGGTTCATCAAAGTTTACAAACATATTTAATTGATCCTGAAATATTCTAGCAGAGTAAGCAACAGCATCTTCAGCAGAAATTGAACCGTTTGTTTCAATTTCCATTGTTAGTTTATCATAATCTAAAGCTTTACCTTCCCTAGCAGTACTAACAGAATAAGAAACTTTTTTAACTGGACTGAATAAAGAGTCAATGGGTATTAAACCTAAAGGTGGTTCCTCGGGTTTGTTCATATCAGCAGAAACATAACCTTTCCCATTTCCAACCGTCATTTCCATATGAAAATTAGTATTTTCATCTAAATTACATATAACCAAATCAGGATTTAATATTTCTATATCAGAGACTGCTGTTATATTAGATGCTTTTATCTCTCCAGGACCTTTAGCATCTAAAATTAATTTTTTGTATCCTTCGGCGGAACTTTTTAACGCCAAAGATTTAACATTTAAAACTATATCAGTAACATCTTCTCTAACACCTTTGATTGATGTAAATTCATGAAGAACACCATCAATTTGTATCGCTGTAACTGCAGCACCACGTATAGAAGAAAGTAAAATTCTTCTTAAACTATTACCTAAAGTTTGGCCATAACCTTTTTCTAGAGGTTCAGCAATAATTTTTGCATGGGATTTATCATCACTTAAATTTATATCAAGTTTTGCAGGTTTAATTAAAGATTTCCAATTTTTTATATTTACATCAGTAGTTTCCATTTATACTCTCCTTTTCTTTGGTGGTCTTGTGCCGTTATGGGGCATCGGTGTTGTGTCTTTTATTGAAATTATTTTAAATCCTCGAGCTTGAAGCGCTCTAAGTGCAGTTTCTCTACCTGAGCCTGGGCCTTTTATTTCAACTGTTAAAGTTTTCATACCTACTTCTAATGCTTTAGCTGCAGCAGCATCGGCTGCCACTTGAGCAGCATATGGAGTTGATTTTCTCGATCCTTTAAAACCTTTTTGTCCTGCCGATGCCCACGAAATAACATTTCCATTTGTGTCTGCAATTGAAATAATAGTATTATTAAAAGTTGACTGAACATATGCAATTCCATTCAAAATATTTTTTTTAGTTTTTTTTTTTTTAGAATAAGTACTTTTTTTAACTGTTTTAACTTTTTCTTGTGATTTATCTTTTAATTCTTTATTTTCTTTATTCATTATTTATTTTTTTAGTGGCGTTAATTTTTTTCCTGCAATAGCTATTGCTTTGCCTTTTCTTGTTCTTGCATTGCATCTTGTTCTTTGACCTCTTACTGGTAATTTCTTTCTATGTCTTGATCCTCTATAAGTAGCTAAATCAATTAGTCTTTTGATGCTTAGTGAGTTTTCTCTTCTTAGATCACCCTCAACTGTAAAATTTTTGTCTATATATTCCCTGATTTTTAATATTTGATCGTCAGATAATTGATTAACTCTTGTAGTTTTTTCTATTTCTAAAGCACTACATATTTGTTTAGAAAATTTATTTCCAATTCCGAAAATATAAGTTAATCCAACTTGCACAAGTTTATTTTGCGGAATATTTACACCTGCTATACGAGCCATATATATGTGATAAAATTTAGCCTTTTATATAAGAAGTTTTTTTAAAGTC
>MDTG01176290.1_pt1 | contig 10697 bp, 12 predicted proteins | sample 811421 | NCBI WGS metagenome assembly MDTG01 (sample SAMN05326645, study PRJNA326480) | marine metagenome | isolation source: seawater | place: Pacific Ocean: South East | collected 2011
AATTATAAAAATGTGTCAGGATAAAAGAGGAATTCAAACCAATTTAAGTTATTCAGGAAACCGAGCTGTGGTTAATTACGAACTTCCTTTGAATGAAGTTGTTTTTGATTTTAATGATAGATTAAAATCAATGACTAGTGGCTATGCAAGCTTCGATTATGAAATTATTGAACACCGAGAGGGTGATTTGGTAAAGCTGGGGATTTTAGTAAATGGTGAGCCTGTAGATGCTTTAGCCATGATGATTCATAAAGATTTTGCTCAAAAAACAGGAAGAGAAGTATGTGAGAAATTAAAAGGTTTAATACCACGCCATAATTTTATGATTCCAGTACAAGCAGCAATAGGAGGAAAAATCATAGCAAGAGAAACAATTAAAGGATTTAAAAAAGACGTATTGACTAAAATACACGGTGGTGGGGCAACAGATAGAAAAAGAAAACTTTTAGAGAAACAGAAAAAAGGTAAAGCTAGATCAAAGCAATTTGGTAGAGTTGAAATACCACAGGAAGCCTTCATAGGTGTTTTAAAAATAAGTAAGGAGAAATAATAAGTCAGTTTTAATTATGTCCAAAATTAACTTTTTTAAAAAAAATAAATTTTTTTACTGGATATATAAGTTTCAAAAAATATATAAAAATAAAATTCCAAATTATCATTATGGTGAATTCGCCGAAGATATTATGGTTAATAGAATTTTGAAGAATTATGAAAATGGAACCTATATAGATATTGGTGCTTACCATCCAATAAAAGGATCTTTAACTTATAAATTGTATAAAAGAGGATGGAGAGGAATTAATATTGATATAAGCAAAACATCTATAGACTTATTCAAAATTTCTAGACCTAAAGATATTAATATCAATTGTGCTATCAGTAATTTTTCAGGCGAAACATTCTATTACGAAAATTCTCCTATAAATCAGCAAAATTCATTACTTAAAGATAGTGAAAATCAAGAAAAAATTAAAATTCAAAGTTATAAATTAGAAGAAATAATTAATTCAAATAATATAAAGAAGGTTGATTATATAAATATTGATACGGAGGGAACGGAAATGGATGTTATTAAAGGAATAAATTTTGATAATATACAACCAATTCTTTTTACAGTAGAGGATAATTCTTTTGAAAAAAATCAAAAAGAAAAATTAGAAAAAATAAGTTTTATGGAAAAAAGAAATTACGAATTAATTAATTTTATAGGTGTAACTATGTTTTTTATTAAAAAAGATATCGTAAACAAAATTAATGACTTAATCAAAATTTAAGTACTTAATTTTTTTTAAAATATATATCTACGTATTCAATATAATTTGAAAAAAAATTTAAATTTTTAAAATTTATCTTATTAAATTGATTATTTTTTTTAAAAACAACTTGGTAATTATTGTTTTCAAATTGTTTTTTAAAAGTTTCATAATTAAACATATAAACATAGTTTACGTTAGGCATAAGATTAGTTTGTTTTAATAAAACCTGTTTTTTATTAAAATATTCTTTTTTAAATAAAATTATCCCAGTAAATAAAAAATATTTACAATTTAATTTTAAAAGATTATTTAATATTTCTTCATAATTTTTAGTATATCCAATAGAACTGCCAAAGAATGCAAAATCGATATCTTTATTTAAATTAATTATATCCTCAATTACTTCTAGATTTTCAAAATTATATTTTTCTTTTATAAATTTTATTATTTGATTTTTATTCTTTAAATCATGGTACAAGTATTCAATTTTATTAATATCTTTAAGTTCTAAAAATGTGTTTATATCTCCAGCACCAAAATCAAGAAATTTAAGTGTGATGTTTTTCTTTGTCTCTTTTTCAACAATATCTCTTAAATAATTACAACTATTTTTAGATATATATTTTTGGGAATTAAAATTTTTTATTATAAATTCTTGATATTCTTTTGAAAAAATTACAGGATAATTATTTTCAGGAAAAATTTGCTCATCATTTATGACAAAATATATTTTAAAAATTCTTATTATTCTTCTTTTTAAATAGTTATTTAGATATTCAAAAAATCTTGAATTAATTAATTTATTTAGAATTTTCATAACTAATATTTGGTCTTCTTGATGAAGGTCGACCTAAATAAGAATTATACAGACCACTTAATCTTTCTTTATAAATTTTATTTTTACTATTTTTCGATATTTTGTATATCAAATATCTAAAGAGAGATGAAATAAACTGTCTCAAAGTCTCTCTATATGCACGAATATACCCATAGTTTTTTCGAAAGTAATAAAACTTTGACCACATATAGTGCCAATTTCTATTAAGATTTATTTCATCATAATATTTCTTTTCTACCGAACTATCACCAAAATGTTTTGCGTTTAAATTTTTAAGTAGATAAATTTTTTCACCCTTTTTTAAACATTGAAAAAAAAAATCACTTTCTTCCCAATAAAGAAAAATGTTTTTATCAAAACGAATGTTTTTTTTGTAAGTTTTATCAACATTAATAAGTATTATTGAACCTGGTACAAATTTCATTTCAATATATTCGTTATATTCATTTATGATATCTTCTTTTCTATAAGTGTAACTATGACTATCTTGCTTGGGTGCTAAAATTGCAAAATTATTAATTTTTTTTGCGTATTCGTAAATTTTTTCAATAAATCCCTCATTTATTTCAGTATCAACATCTAAATATAAAACAAATTTGGTAGATGAATAATCAACTCCAATATTTATACCTTCCCCATTACCATAATTTTTGCTGTGAATTATTGATACTTTTTTATGAGATTGTTCTTCAAAATCATCTGATTTTAAAATTGAGGAATTATCAACTATAGTAATCTTAATATTATCATTTATATTTTTTATACAATTCTTAAGAGTTTTTTTATCCGAGTTATATGTTACTAAAACTACACTGAGTTCATTAATCATTAATATATTTTTTTCTTATTACTTGATTATATGTTTTTAAATTTTTATCTTTAGAGGACATAATGGGTTTTTTTATACTCCAATTTATATTTAAGGTATTATCATTCCAAATTATACCAGCTTCTAGTTTCTTGTCATAAGGCCAGGATAAATAATAGATTAAAATATTATTTTTTTCCAAACATTCATAACCATGAGCGTGATAAGGAGGAATAAATATACCTTCATTTTTTTTTAAAGAAAATTTATATTTTTTTTTAGTTTTAAGATTAATACAAAAATCATTAATTTTACCATTTAAAATAAAAAGAAGTTTATATTCTTTTTTTTTTCTGAAATGCAAACCTCTTATTACATTTTTTTTTGACATTGATAAAATTGAATGTTGGAAATTTAAATTAATATTTTTTTTGTTATAAAGTTCTGCTAGGAAACCTCTCCTATCATTGTATTTTTTCAAATAGATTTTAAAAGGTTTATTAAATTTCACTATTCAATTACCAATCATTTTTATTCAAAATTTTCTTTAATTCCTTACAAATATATTTAACCTGTTTATTTTTAAGTTCAGGATAAAGAGGTAAACAAAATATACCTTTTGATAGACTCTCAGTATTAGATAAATTTCCCCTTTTAATTCTAGAATAAGTTTTCATTTTATGTATAGGAAAAGGATATATTTTTCTAGTTTCTATTTTTCTTTTATTAAGTTCGGCAATTATATTTTTGGCTTTTTTATGAAAAACTGTAAATAAATGATATACATGATCATTGTTTTTTATCTCATGTGGAAGTTTTAAGTTGGTTTTTTTTAACTCTTTTATGTACAAATTAGCAAGTAATTTTCGCCTTTTTATAAATTTATCCAAATTATTTAATTTTAAATTAAGTATTGATGATTGAATTTCATCTAATCTTGAATTGAAACCATTTTCATTTGCATAATACATGTTAATAAATTTATTTTTTTTATCTACTGTTTCAATACCATAAAATCTTAGTCTTTTTATTTTTTTGTAATAATTATAATTCTTAGTAATAATAAAACCTCCATCACCATATGCGCCTAAAATTTTTGTCGGATAAAAAGAGAAACATCCAAATTCTCCAAATGTACCTACGTATTTATTTTTATATTTGGCACCTTGAGATTGAGCACAATCCTCAATAATTTTTAAATTATATTTTTTAGACAACTTAATTATTTTATCCATGTCACATGATTGACCGTAAAGATGGACTGGAATAATTACTTTTGTTTTTGTATTAATTTCTTTTTCTATTTTATTTACATCAATTAAAAAATTGTCATTAACATCTACTAGTCTTGGTGTTGCTCCAGAGTTAATTATTGCAGATATAGTTGGTATAGCAGTATTAGCTGCAGTAATAACCTCATCACCTTTTTTAATATTGATTGCTTTAAGTGAAATCAAAAGAGCATCAGTACCACTACCTACACCAATACCAAATTTAGATCTATTTTTTTTAATAAAACTTTTTTCAAATTTATTTAATTCATATCCAAAAAATATATTTCCTTTTTTTAATGTTTTATTAATTTTATTTAATATTTGATGATTATATCTTTGGTATTCTTTTTTATAAGTCCAAAATCTGATCATTATATAATTATTAATTCAAAATATTTTTTAAATATTTTGAATATTCACATTTGCCCATTTTTTTAATTATATCTTTTAAGTTTTTTCTTTGAATCCATTTATTTTTAAAGGCAATCTCTTCTATACACGCAATTTTGTAATTTTGTCTTTCTTCAATTACACTTATGAAGTTACTAGAAGACAAATTATTTTTAACAGTTCCTGTATCTAACCAGGCACTTCCTCTCCCTAAATAATTAATACTTAATTTCTTATTTTTAAGATAATAGTTTAATATATCAACTATTTCAGTTTCATTTCTATTCGAGGGTTTTAATTTTTTAGCTATACTTGTTACGTTTTTGTCAAAGAAATAAAGACCAGTGATAGCTAAATTTGATTTTGTTTGTTTTGGTTTTTCTAAAATTTTTGAAATTTTTTTATTTTTTAATTCAACTACACCAAAATCTTTAGGATTTTGAACTGGATAAGTAAAAATTTTTGCTCCTGAATTAAACTTTTTCGATTTTTTTATAATTTCAATTAAACCCTGTCCGTAAAAAATATTATCCCCTAATATTAAAGCAATCTTACTTTTGTTAATAAATTTTTCGCCTATTATAAATGCCTCCGGTATTCCATTAGGTTTTTTTTGTTCTTCATATTTAATATTTATTCCCAGATGTTTTCCATCACCTAATAAATTGTAAAACAGTTTTTTTTCATTTTTATTTATAATTAATAGAAAATCTCTTATTCCAATTAACATCATTAATGATAGTGGATAATATATTAATGGCTTATCATATATAGGTATTAAATGTTTATTTATTGAAAGTGTAGTTGGCCGTAATCTTGATCCTAGTCCTCCAGCTAAAATTATTGCTTTTTTTATCATTTCAGACCTTGTCTTCTGCCATCATATTTTTTTCTAGTATAATTAAACCAACTTTTATTCTGATTATACCACATTATCGTTTTGATCAGTGATGTTTCTAATTTTGCTTTGTTTTGCCAGCTTGTATCTTTCCTAATCTTATCAGAATTTAGCTTATAAGATCTATCATGACCAGGTCTATCAATCACATATTGAATTAAATTTTTATGAGGGACAGTTTTAAATTTTTTTATAATAATATTCTGTAACTTTTTAGCTAACTCAAAATTTGATAACCTTTGATTTGTACCTACATTATAAATGTTATTTATTTTGCCTGTTAAATAAATATTGTAGAGAGCGGAACAAAATTCTTCTACGTAGATCCATTCTCTAAAATATTTACCATCACCATAAAGAGGTATTTTTTTATTAGCAAATATATTAGTTATAATTGTAGGAATAAATTTTTCAGAAAATTGATATGGACCAAAATTGTTACAACACCGTACATTAATGTAAGGCAGGTTATACGTTTTGTTGTAAGCCCTAATGATGTGATCTATAGATGCTTTAGAGGCTGAGTATGGTGAATTAGGATTTAGACACGCGTTTTCGTTGCTTGGACTCTTTAAATTTGATCCATAAACTTCATCTGTAGAAATATTTATAAATTTACCATTAAATTTATTACTTTTTATAGAAGAATTAATTAAATCAATGAGATTTAAATTAGATAATATATTATCTTTAATAAAAGTTTTTGGTTCATCTATCGATCTATCAACATGACTATAGGCAGCAAGATTAAAAATTGCTTGTATATTATTTTTTTTTACAATTTTTTCTACTAATGAAGTATTACCGATATTTCCTTTGATAAAAAAATAATTTTTATTTTTATAAAATTCCTTAAATTTATCAGGAGTTGAAGCATAGCTAAATATATCTAAATTAAAAATTTTAAATTTTTTTTTTTTTAATAAAAAATTTATTAAATTTGTTCCTATAAATCCTGATCCTCCAGTAATTAATATTTTTTTCATTAAATTTATTTTATTAATTTTCTATACTTTTTAATATTTATTGAATTATCTAAGAACTTATCCCTACTGAGGGTTGGTTTAATATTTTTATTATTTTTTGAAACAAAATCAAAAACACTTTGTCTTTTCCCACCTATATTAATTACACCCCTTTGATTGATAATTTTTCTAAAATTCCTTGCAAAATCTTCATGGTAAGTGAAACTAGATATGACATTACTAAATGCTTTTTTGTGTATAAAGGGTTTTTCTGTCATACACAGTCTTAGTATTAAAGAATTTTTATACATTTTAACTGCACATTCCCCACCTAATTTTGACCAACCATAATTATTAATTGGTTTTAAAGAGCTGTCTTCAGAATAAGGTCCACTTTTACAAGGATAAACATAATTAGTTGAAAAATATATAAGTTTTACATTATTTTTTTGGCATGCCTTCACAATATTTGATGTACCAATAATATTTAGATTAATACTCTTAACTATATTTTTTTTATGAATTTCCATTGGTCTGGATAAACCAGCTAAGTGAATTAAAATTTTAATATTTTTTTTCTTAATAAATTTATCAATTGAATCTTCGTTTAATATATTCAATTCTTTTCTGTCTACATAATAAATATTTTTACCATGAAAAAATTTAATTAAGGTTTTACCAAATCTACTTGTTTTTCCATTTACAGCTATATTTTTCATAATTTTTACAATTCAACGTGAGAAAACCATTTTCCACCTTTATCTGTGAATGATTTTTCTTTATTTTGAATTTCATCTTTGTGATTCCATGCAAATAAATAAGCAACATCTGGATAATTATTCTTGAAATTAGAGGAATTTTTGATGGGTATATGCATACCAGGTGAAAATTTTCCTATTTTTTCAGGCGTTGTGTCATAGATACAATCAATTATATCTTCATTTAAATTACAATAATTCAAAATTGTAGTACTTTTTGATGTTGCCGCATATCCAGAAATTTTTAAACCATCGTTTTTAAAATTATTTAATGTTTCGATGGTTTTTTCTTTGGAAAATTCACAATTTTTCTTAAATTTAAGACATGCCTCCAGGGTATCAATTCCTAATTTTTTTTCTATTTCATCAATTTGAAAATTATTAATTTTTTTACTTTTCCTTCTTATATAATATCTCATAGATCCACCATGAGTTATTTGTGGCACCGCTCTAAATAACTCAAAATCCATCTCACTAAAAATTTTTTTTACTGAGGATATAGAAAAAATATAAATATGCTCATCATAAATTTGGTCATAAGATACTTTTTCAAACATTGATCCTAGATAGGGTTCTTCAAAAACGAATATTCCATCATCTGACAAAAAATAATCTATACCCTTAATTAAATTTTCTAGATCTGGTATATGACAAATTACATTTGCAGCACAAATCAGTTTGGTTTGTTTTTTGAAATTTTTTTCTTCATAGTTGGGACCAAAAAAATCTGTAATAATTTTTAACCCCTTTTTTTTTGCTAAATCAGCAACATTTTTAGATGGCTCAAAACCCAAACAATCAAAACCCTTTAAATTAAAAAAATTAATAAAAGTACCATCATTACAACCTATTTCGATAACTTTTGATTTATCATTTAAAAATTCTTTAGATAGTTCGTTAGAGTAATTTTCAAAATGTTTGACCATATATTTTGAGCTGTTCGTAAAAAATTTATAATTTTCATTAAACATTTGTGAAGGTTTAGGAAAATTAGCCAATTGAAATAAAGATTTTTTTTCATCAAAAGATACTTCCATTTCAAAGAAATATTCATCGCTAAAATTATCTTTTTTTAAAAAATTATTGGCAATTGGCATTTTGCCAAAGGTCATAAAAATATTTGATTTATTTTGCATATTTAATTTTATTAAGATTTTTTAATGTTTTATTTATATCTTTTTTAATTTTAGAGTTTAAATTTATCCCAAGTTTTTCAATTTTTGACTTATTAACTTTATAAGATAGTTGATTCATTATTTTTGAATTTACGTATTTTATAGATGTTTTGTGTCCATTTTGATCTATAAATTTAATTATCTGCCTGACTGTAAGATTTTCAGATAAAACATTAAAAACATCCCTGGGATATAATTTTTTTTTAATAAAAAAATTTATTGATTTAAATGCGTCTTCAATTGATAAATAGGGTCTATATTGATCTATTGCAGTTTTCCATACAGTGATTTTTTCCCCCAGAATTGTCTGTAAACAAAATTTATTTATGGCTGTATGAAATCTCATGCCAATTGAATAACCACATATTGTTCCAAATCTTAAGGTCACATATTTAATTTTTTTATTTTTTTTCAATATTTGTTCCTCTAAAAACTTAATTTTCGCATATGGAGATTGAGGTTTGATGTATTTTGAATTTTCATTTACAAATTCCGATTGATCACCATAAATACTTGTTGATGAAATATGAATTAATTTTGAATTATTCTGATTGCAATACTTAATAACATTTTTAAAACATCCTAAATTATTTTCAAAATATTTTTTTTTATTATTCAAACTAGCTTCAGCATTTGTTACAGAGGCCAAGTGCAAAATTAAATTTACATTTTTTATCTTAAATAATTTTTTAGGTTTTAATAAATCATCATGTATGTAAATTATTTTTTTTTTTGTTTTGAGATTAAATAAAGTATTAATTTTGTTGTTAGTATTTTTATCTATAAGATATATTTTTTTTAACCCATTAATTTTTGATATATTGGAGACGATATAGCTGCCAATATGACCTAAGCATCCAGTAATAATAATATTCATAAAATTTTATAGCTCATCAAAATTATAAATATAATCCTTTTTTTCAAAATATTTATCACACAGAACAGCTGTGACAGATGTTTTCGTCAAGGATTTTAATGATATCCATTTTTTTGGCTTAATAACAAATGCATAACTTTTTTTTTCATCCATTATTATTTTTTTCATATTTCTTTTAGTTAGAATATTCAATTCAGTTTTACCTTTTAATTGAAATAAAACTTGAGTACATTTTTTGTGGGCATGATTTCCTCTAATTGTTTTTATTTTCTGCTTAATAAAAAATATTCTTTTAATTTCTTTCAATTTTATTTTCTTATTATCAATTGAAACAAGTTCACCAGATTTGTTTGTAAAATTTTTAACTTTAACTCTTAAAATATTCATGTAACTTACAATAATTAATATGTTAATTTACGATACATTTTTATACAATAATGAAGATCAATTACTAGATATTAGATTAAATATTCTAGACAAATTTGTTCATAAATTTGTAATAGTAGAGAGTAAATATACCCACTCTGGGAATTTAAAGAAATTAAATTTTGAAATAAATAATTTTAAAAATTTTAAAGATAAAATAATTTATATTTATTCTGACAAATATTTACCACCTAAAAAAGGTCAAACAAAAGAATGGTTTAATGAAAATTTTCAAAGAAATTATATAGAGAAAGGAATATTAGATGCTAATGAAAATGACCTGATTATGGTTTCTGATTTAGATGAAATACCAAAACTAGAAAATATTAATTTTAATCAAATTAAAAATAATATTGTAGGTTTTATGCAAAAATTATTTTTATATAAATTAAATTTTTGTGAAACGCGATCTAATAGCTGGCTTGGTACAAAAATGTGTAAAAAAAAATTACTCAAATCACCACAATGGATTAGAAATTTAAAATTACAAAAAAAATATCCATTTTATAGATTTGATAAATTTTATTTTAGTAAAGATTATACTCGTAATTTTATGTTAGTTGAAGACGGTGGTTGGCATTTTTCGTGGGTTGGAGATATAGATTATGTCAAACAGAAAATATTAAATACTGCTCACCAGGAATTAAATACAACTCAAAACTTAGATGATAATTTTTTAGAGGATTGTATAAATAATAAAAAACCATTGATGTATGACGGCTCTGTGTATGAAAAAATTAATTATCAATCAGATTTGCTTCCAAATTTTATCAGAAATAATTTCGACAAATTTAAGTGTTTAATTGGTTAGTCTTTTAATGAAATATTTATAATATTTTTTTTTATTAATAAAAATTAATTTTTTCACATTAATATGTTTATATTGTGTAATTTTATTTTTTTTTAAATTTATATTTAAAATATTATAAGGTTTTTAGGAGAGGTGGCCGAGTGGTTGAAGGCGCACGCTTGGAAAGCGTGTAAAGGAGCAATTCTTTCATGGGTTCGAATCCCATTCTCTCCGCCATTAAA
>MDTG01328510.1_pt1 | contig 10697 bp, 11 predicted proteins | sample 811421 | NCBI WGS metagenome assembly MDTG01 (sample SAMN05326645, study PRJNA326480) | marine metagenome | isolation source: seawater | place: Pacific Ocean: South East | collected 2011
TATTATTGGATTACAGGAAGAGTTGATGATGTAATTATTGTTTCAGGACACAATCTTGGAACAGCAGAAATTGAAAGTGCGTTTGTATCACACCCAAATGTTGCGGAAGCAGCTGTAGTTGGTTTTCCTCATGAAATAAAAGGAAGTGGTTTGTATTGTTATGTATCATTGAACGTAGGTGTTAATCAATCTGATAGCTTGATTGAGGAGTTACGTAAAACTATCAGAGAAAAAATAGGACCAATTGCAACACCAGATTTTATTCATATTACAAGCGGTTTACCAAAAACTAGGTCAGGTAAAATTATGAGAAGAATTCTTAGAAAAATAGCTTCGAATGATTTTGAAAATTTAGGAGATACAACAACTTTAGCAGACCCTTCTGTTGTTAATGATTTGGTAGAAAATAGGCTAAATAAATAATTATCTTGGTTCCCAATGCTTAAGGCATCTAGGTTCATATATATCTGCAGCTCCCACTTGAGTTCTTTCTCCGCCTTCAGTTTTTCTATAAGTCTTTGTAGCTTCAACTCCACATACATTACAGAATCCATATATTTTGACAATTTTATCTGATAAACCTAGCAGCATAGAAGAAGTTTCCCACGGTTTACCTCTTGAGTCTTGATCTAAACCTGCACAAACAACGTCTATTCCATTGTTCAAAATGGTTTCAACATTTTCTAAAGTGTCTTTTGTATTCATAAATTGTATTTCATCCAAAAAAACGACATCAACCTCTTTTTTGTAAAAATTAAAAGACTTTAGCACACTATTCCAATCAGTCATAGAATAACAATCGTGACTTAAGTCATTGTGTGTTATAATTTTCTCATTAGTATACCTGTTATCAATACTAGGTTTTAAAACAACTATCCTTTTTTTTTGGTGTTTTGCCCAAAGAATTCTTTTGAGTAGCTCGCTTGTTTTACCTGCAAACATCGCACCTACGATTGTCTCTAGATTACCTCGCATAATTCAATATATTTTATTTTATATGATAATAATATATTTTAATTGAAATAGATAAATAATTATTAAAAAATGATAAAAGGAATTAAAGCTAGGCTTGATATACATGATATCTTATTAAGGATATACAAGTCTAATACTTCATTAAACAATGTTTTTATTCAAAATATAATTAATAAAAATAAACAAGAGGATATAAATCTTATAAATAATGTTGTTTTAAACTCTATGAGATACCAATTTCATACGAAAAATATAATTGAGACTTATGTTAAAAAAAAATTGAAAGACGAAGAAAGGATTTTACTAATAAGTTCCATCACTCAAATAGTTTACCTAGATTTTAGAGAGTATGCTGTTGTAAATTGTACTGTTGAAATTGCTAAGAAAAAAAATATTTATCATGGTTTTATAAATGCAGTATTAAAAAATGTTTCTAAAGATAAAGACAGTCTAACTAAAACAACTATTAAGTATAATAATCTTCCTTTGTGGTTTCAAATACAAACCAAAGATCTTAAGAAAAATGAGAAAAAAAAATTTTTAAATAATTTCTACAGGGAACCAAATTTGCATCTTGTCTTTAAGGGAAAAGAGGAAATTGAGAAATTTGAGGAGAAATTAATAAAAACATCAGAATATTCAGGTTTTGTAGAAAATAGGAAAAAAGTTCAAGATATAAAATCATTTAATAATGGAACTTGGTGGGTGCAAGATTTTTCATCTTTTTTTCCAATAAGCACATTAAAAAGATTACATAAAAATTGGAAATACTTGGATATGTGTGCAGCACCGGGTGGCAAGTCTTTCCAAATATTGTCAAAGAATATAAAAATTACCTTAAATGATAAGAGTAAAAAAAGAATTAGATTAATTAAGGAAAATCTAGCAAGATTAAATTTAAAATCTAAAATTATAAACAAAGATTTTATTGATTTAGACATAAATAATAAATTTGACTTTATAATTTTAGACGCTCCTTGCAGTTCTATAGGCACAATAAGAAAAAACCCAGAAATATTTTTTAAACATAAAGGTCCTGATTTTAAAATTCTCATAAATTTACAAGAAAAAATGCTAGAAAAAGCTTCGGAGCTTTTACAAGAGAATGGAACAATACTCTATATGGTCTGCTCCTTCCTAAAAAATGAGACTGAAGATCAAATTAATAAATTTCTTAATAAACATACTAATTTTAGGTTAAATGAATTTAAATTATTAGACGAAAAAAATGATTATATTAATTTAATTAAAAACAAATTTATGCTCACATTACCAGATAAGGTTTTAAATAACACTATCGATGGTTATTTCGCAGCTTTTCTTAAAAAACTTTAATGATATTATTTATAAGAAAATTTATTTTTGTATACATTATTTTAAAATTCAAATCAAAAAAAAATATTTTATTTAAAGATTTGAATTTTAAAAAAATTGATTTTACAAATTATCATCTAGTTAAATCATATGTTTTTAAAAAAGGTTTTTACAAAACAAATAACAAAAACATACACACTTTTGATTTCTTAAATTTTTCTAAAAAACTGGGTGGTAAAATAGGTATAAATCTATCGAAAAAATCAGTTTTTGAATGGTATAAAATTTATAAAAACGGATTACATTTTCCATGGTCTGAAGATTTAACATCCAAAAGATTGATTAATATATTGTATAACTATGAATATATAAATTCATCATCCTCTATAAATGATAAAAAAAAATTGGATTCAATTATTTTCTACCACATGCAAAGAGTTATATTTGATTTTAAGATTAAAAAAATAAATGAAGTAACTTCTTTTGATATAGTAGCGTACACATTATCAAACCTGATACAAAATAAATTTAATGATAGAAATTTGGATTACATTAAATTTATTGTTGAAAATCAAATTGATAAAATTGGAATGCATAAAAGTTATAACTTGCTTGAACATGCTAAGTTCATAAATAACCTTAATGAGTTAAAAAATATTTCACTATTTTATAAAGTTACAAAAGCGAGCATATTTGATGAATTTATTTTAAAGATGACTTCTATTTTAAATCAATATTTCCATCATGACAGCTCTTTACCTCTGTTTAACGGTACAAATAACATCTACACAAACTTTATAAATAATTCAGTAAACAAAGAGACTTATTTTAAGAAAAGAAATTTTTCTAATATAAATAATGGAATCGCATTTTACTCTGACAAAAATAAAAGAGTGTTTTTTGATGTAATACAGCCAAATAAAGATATGATTAGTTCAAATTTGAGTGCTGGTACTTTATCTTTTGAGTTAAGTGGTTTTGGAGAGAAAATATTTACTAATTGCGGTGGATCAGAAAATTATGGAAAAAATCCTGAATATTTACGATATAGTGCAGCACATTCAACTATCATTTTACAAAATACAAACATTAGCGAAATAAAAGAGGGTAATCCTCATAAAAAATTTCCTCAGTCGGTAGTTTTTAGAAAAGAATCTAGTGAAGATGAAGAAATATTAGAAGGATCCCATAATGGTTATTTAAAAAGGTTTAATAAAATAATTAAAAGAAAATTAAGAATTTTTAAAAATAGAAATGAATTAGTTGGAGAAGATAGTTTAATTTCATATAAAGATTTTAAGAATAGACTAATATATCACATACGTTTTCATCTTAATGATGGAATAATATTTAATTTTACAAACAATAAAAAAAATATAATTTTAAGAACTAAATTAAATAATATTTGGTTATTTAAAAGTGATACAGAGTTAATAGTAGAGGATAGTATATTAGTAGATCATAATATTACGAAACCTATTAAACAAATTGTAATTAAAGGTGTTATAACACATAAAAAAATAATTAAAAAATGGTCATTAGAAAAAATTTAAAAAAAAATGTTTTAATTTCAGTTTTTGATAAAAAAAAATTGAGATATTTATGTCATAACTTATCTAAATTTAATTACAACTTCATATCAAGTGGATCAACTGGAGATAAAATAAGGTCGATGGGTTTTAAATGTAAAGATGTTTCAAAAATAACTAAATTTAAAGAAATGTTCGATGGTAGAGTAAAAACTTTGAATCCAATAATTTATAGTTCATTACTATATATTAGAGACAACATAGATCATAAAAAACAGTTTATTAAATTAAATATTCCTCAAATTGATATTGTTATTGTTAATTTATATCCTTTCCAAAAATATTTGGAACAAAACAAAAAAAAGAAAATAGTAGAAATGATAGATATTGGTGGTCCTAGTTTACTCAGAGCGGCAGGTAAAAATTATAAATATGTAACAGGAATTTCAAGCATAGATGATTATGCAAAATTGATTGAAAATTTGAGTAAAAATAATGGATATACTGATGAAAATTTTAGAAAAAAAATGGCTTGTAAAATTTTTATAAAAACTTCAAAATACGATAAAGTTATTTCTGGTTGGCTTAGTGAAGATAAAAAATAAAAAAATTATATTAAGATATGGGGAAAACCCACATCAAAAAGCTTATCTTATTAAAAATGCAAACAAAACAATTTTTGATTTTCAAATTGGTGGAAAGAAGTTAAGTTATAATAATATTATAGATGTTGATAGTGGATTAAAATGCTTAAAGGAGTTTAAAGAGCCAACTTCAATAATTATTAAACATACCAATCCATGCGGAGTTGCTTCTGCTAAAAATATAGAAACAGCATTCAAAAAATCTTATAACAGTGACTCTAAAAGTGCATTTGGAGGAATTATTCTTTTAAATAGAAAGGTAACACCTAAACTTGCAAAAATAATACTTAATAATTTTTTTGAAATGGTAGTATCTCCAAGTTTTGATAGAAAGGCATTAAATATACTAAAAGAAAAAAAGGGTTTGATATTGTTAAAAACACCCAAATATAAAGAAAACAAAATGAATTATAGATCAACATTATTTGGTGATCTTTATCAATCTAATGATAAAGACAAAATTGGAAAGAGTTTTTTAAAGTTAGTATCTTCAAAAAAAACTTCGACAAAGTATATTGAAGATTTATTGTTTTCTTTGAAAGTTGTTAAACATCTCAAATCAAATGCAATTGTTTTGTCAAAAAATAAGCAAACAATTGGGTTAGGTCATGGTCAAACAAATAGAGTAGATGCTCTAAAAGCAGCAATAAATATTAAAAATGCTAACTTTAACATTAATTCGTTTGTGTGTTCCTCTGATGGTTTTTTTCCATTTACTGATAGTATTAACCTGCTTAAAAAAAATGGTTGTAAAGCCTTGGCACAACCAAGTGGATCAATAAATGATAAAAAAATAGTTTCATTTGCTAAAGAAAACAACATATGGTTATATTTTATTAAAAATAGATTATTCAAACATTGAAAAATAAAAGTCAATTACCGGAATATATAAAGTCAATTTTAGATAAATATCCTAATATTACATCTGGAAGAAAAAATTTTAAAAGGCATCATGGACGGATTATCAAGACCTTAAAATTGATTGAAAAATATTATAATATCAAAATTAATTTTAGATAAACTTAGTATAATAATCATTTTTGATTTGTTTACTGACAGAATAAATTAATATAAATATATTATATGATTAAACCCAATCTTTTTTTTCCAACACCTGTTTGGGCTTTACAAATTGAAAATTATAAAAATATTAATGATGAAATGTATACTTATATAAAAGATCATCAAAAAAAAGATCAAATTGGAACAAATAAAAGTAATATAAAAGGATGGCACTCTAAAGATTTTAATCTTAATGACAAAGAACCTCAAAATTTTATTTCCTTTATGATGCACTACATTGAGCAAGTGATGCTTGATATGAATTGGGATAAACTAAAACAAATTGTTAAAATCAATAATATGTGGGCCATAGTTAATAAGGGTGGGTCTGCCAATCATCGACATCAACATGGAAATAGTACTATAAGTGGTGCTTACTATGTTAGAGCTCCTGAAAATTGTGGCGATATCATTTTTTACGATCCTAGACCAGCACCTGTCTATTCCCATCCAAATGCTATTTCACCAAATTCATTGAATGCACAAGTTAATGGAATAAGTCCTAAAGAAGGAGCTTTAGTATTGTTTCCAAGTTATCTTGATCATTCAGTAAATGAAAATCTATCCAATGAAGAGAGAATTGTAATAAGTTTTAATATTATAATTAATATGAAATCTAACTAATTTTTAAAAACTTAAATCAAATAAATTTTGTCCAATTATTAAAATTAGGCATTAAATGCTCAAACCCCTTGCTGTCCTTCAACATTATACTTATATCACCTGAAATTGAGATCCTAACTTGCTCAGATTTGTTAGGCATAGTTGCATGAAGTGTTTTTGAAGGAAAAATAATTATTGAATCTTGTTCAAGATCAAAAATAGACCTATCAGAATTATAAGCATTTGGTTTATTGATTAGAGATTTTTCTAATTTGCTACTAGTAAAAATATTTTTTGCAATTTCATTTTGCAATTCGTTAGATCTAAAGATTATTCCTCCTGAATCTTTTGGTTTTAGCAAATAATAAGCAAAACTTATATTTGATTGAGAATGTGTATGAAAATTAATATTTTGTTCACTTTTTGTAAAAGTTGCCCAAGATCTTTGAAAATATATGTCTAGTAAATTAGTATTTATTTCCAATATTTGTAAATATTTAATTATTGATAATGAAATTTTATTTGCTAAATTTTTGAATAGTTTATTTTTAAATAAAAACTCATGACCTTTTGTATCTCCTGTCCATGCATAAGAGGATTGATCACTTTGATCTGATTGCATTTTAGTTATTTCATTGATTAACAAATTTCTTTGTTTTTCATCAATTCTGATATTGTCTTGAAAGACAGTTAAGGGAAATAAATTTAATGCTTTCATAAATTAATATTATCATCAAGTATAAATTTATGAAATAGAAATAAATAGGGTTACAATTTAGTTTTATTGATGTTTTTTTATCTCTTGTAAAAAATCTAGTATTTCAATTTTACTATCTTGAAGTTTGTTAATAATCATTTTGCCATAAATACCAACAAAATGAAAAAAATTTGGATTTGATATTTTTTTTGAATTAGGAAGAAACGGAGAATAATTCCACTCGCAGCCTAATTCATGAAATATATTTTTATTTTCTAAGATATATTCATTTAATAACATATTGTCAGAATTTTTACCTCTTGGTCTAAGTTTATTTTCCAGTCTTTCAATCATATATTTTGATAATTTTTTTGCTGTTGCATTATCACAAAAGGTTACGCCGGAATTATAATATCCATGACTATCATTTAAAAAATTAACTTTTCTAAATATTGTTGATGAACTACCTTCTGGCTCTCTTACATTCATTAAACCTTTTACTAATGGTAGTTCGTGAGAATCTGGATATACGTAAACATCATTATCAATATAGATTGTAAATTCATAATCATTATCAAAATGAAAGTATCTTTCGAAAGAAAAGTGTTTATTTTTAGTTTCAAGAAAATCAAAATTTCCAAATTTTTTTTTATATTTGCTTTCTTTTACAAGTAAATAATCATAATTATAATTTGCACAATAAGTTTGAACAGATGGAATGAATATATCTCTTATTGGGTTTATTGCTCTTTTATCACCCCATTGAGTACCCTGCTCTATATCAATTTGAATAATAAGGTATTTTGAATTCATTATTTTTAAGTTAAACAAATAATTTTTTATAATATTTAAAAGTTTAGAAAAAAAATAGTTTTATTTATTTTGATAAGCTTTTGTTTAAATATTATAGGAATTTGAAATATTTTTTCATTAGTGTTATTATTAAAAATTAATGAATATATGTGGATTTAATTTTTTTTTGGGAGAAAAAGGAAGTAGAGTAGAAAGTCAGTTAAATAAAATTAAAGAAGTACTAGAATCAAATAAAAAAAATAAATTTAAAATAATTAAAAACCCCGATAACATATTACAAGATAAAATATTTGATTTTTATGTGACTTGTGGTGATGTAAAAATATCATTTAACAAAAAAATGATAGATATTTATTCAAAAATAAACTCTATGAAAAAACCAAGGCTGATTAGAGATGTAACTTATTTACGAATAATTCCAAAGCTTACAAACTTGGATGTTAATAATTTTCCACGATTTACATGGAATAGTATTCTTCCAAATAAAAAAAATTTTCCCTATGATCCTAATTATGACAGATGGTCGGAACTAAAGAAGAAATATGGTTTGAAAGTTAAAGATTACAAGAAGCAAGGTGACGATATTTTATTTCTGTTACAAATTCCAACTGACGCATCACTAAATGAATTAAATTTTGAAAAAGACGGATATCTCAATTTTATGATAAAAACAATAAATGAAGTCTTTAAATATACAGATCGTAAAATAATTTTACGAAGACATCCCCTTAATAAAAATAATGATACTATTTCCAACTTTCTATTGAAATATTATTATAAAACTGGAAGGTTGCTCCTATCAAAAAATGAAAAATTAGAAAAAGATTTTGAAAATATTAAATGTGTAATTAGTTTCAATAGCTCTGCTACAGTTGAAGCTTTATTTGCTGGTATTAGAGTAATTAATCTTGCAAAATCACAACCATGTTTTTCTGCTGCTTCAAACAAATTGTCAGAAATAGAAAATTTAACTGATCTAGATAGGGATAATTTTCTTAAAAAAATTGCTTTTCTTCACTGGGAGAATAATGAGTTGGATAGTTTTGAAAATAAAAAATATTTATGTAATCTTTTAGAAAAATCAAATCCTCTGAATAATCATAATGGTAATTAATATTTTTTATATATGAATAAACAACAGATTAAAAAATTAGATTTTTTTGAAAACTATGAAAATCTTAATCAAAATTCAGTGGTTTTAGACTTTGGTGCAAATATTGGGGATGTATCTGACATAATTTTTAAAAAATTTAATTGTAATATTTTTGCTTATGAGCCGAACATAGCTTGTTATAATTATATGAAAGAACGCTTTGTTAATATTCAGAAAATAAGAGTAATCAATTGTGCGGTATCAAATTATAGAGGAGATGGATTTTTGTATTTTCATTATAATTCTAAAGGCAATAATGATACGCGATATATTCAGGGAGCTACATTAAGAAAGGATAAAGATAATGTAGATATTAATAAAAAAATTAAAGTTAAGATTATAAATATAAAAGATATTATTGATTCATTTAAAAAGATTGATTTAATAAAAATTGATATTGAAGGATCAGAATATAAAGTGATCCCTGAATTGATTAAAAATAATAAAAAAATTACTAAAGTCCTTTGTGAAATTCATGGAAACCCTGATGGGAAGAAAATTAATGGTCGACATAAAAACATGAATTTTACTAAAGAGTATGAGAATTTAGTTTTTGAATTAAAAAAACAGGGCTTATATAATAATTGGTTTTATGAATGGCATTAAAGAGATAGGATAAGATATGGATCCTTCTAAATTTTTGTATCACCCAATGAGATTACTTGATCATAGAGAAATGGAGTATATTTTTTGTATGCAAAATGTCCAATTTGATAATGGTTTATTTTTAGAATTTGGAGTTTATAATGGAAGCTCTATAAATATATTGTCTAAGTTGAGACCAAATAAAATATTTCATGGTTTTGATACTTTTACTGGATTACCAGAAGATTGGGATTTAGGTGATAAAAAAATTAAAGCTGGTCATTTTTATTTAGAGAAAATGCCAAATGTAGAAAAAAATGTAATACTTCATAAGGGGTTGTTCGAGGATACTATTCCAAAGTGGCAAAAAAAATATAGGGAAAAAATAAGTTTTATAAATATTGATTGTGACTTATATTCATCTACTAAGACAGTTTTAGAACATCTAAATTCGCAAATAGTTAAAAATACTATTATAAGATTTGATGATTTATTGCCTTCGCCTATCAGACCATATCCAAAGTGGCTTGAGGGAGAATGGAAAGCACTTTCAGAATGGGTGGAGAAATTTAAAAGAGAAATTGTCCCTTTATCTAGATCTTGGAAACAAGGATGTACAATATTAGTCATGAAGTAAATAAACACTTTCTTGAACTCTCAAGAGAAGAACAAATTAAAAGAATACTTAAGATTTAAGTAAGTCAGTTATTTAAAATAAAGAAATAAACTTGGACTTATTTTAGACTCCGTTCTTTTGTCTATTTAAATTTGAAGCGGGCGAAAGTATTCGAACCTTTGACTTCAGCTTTGGCAAGGTTGCAAGTTACCATGGAGAAGTGCCATTTCCTAAATAAATTATAACATTTTTTAACAAATAATAAATGATGAAGTGGGATGCAGGTTGGACGTAAAAAAGAGACTGCTGAGCGGTTGAAAGCACTGGTCGTGAACTCACTCCCCAATCCATTATTTATTAAATATAATTAAAATACTTCATTAACGTCTGTAAATTATTTTCTATAAGCTGAAGCTGTGTTTTTGATAAAATATCTTTCCATTGATTTGAATTCCCTGATCTAAAAAATTTGGAATGTTTTGGAGCCTCATCAAAGCCATTTTGGTTTTCTAATTTTTTCAAATTATTAAAATTTGTATTTTCTATTATTTTATCAATTTTTTTATCACTTAAGTCTATTTTTAATTTGTATATTTTGTTTAAAAATTCCTTTATATTTAATATTATTTCCTTTGGATTTGATTTCAAATCTTCATACTTTATAATCAGTCTTGGCACAGTATTATAATTTAGCCATGATTGAACA
>MDTG01407840.1_pt1 | contig 10697 bp, 11 predicted proteins | sample 811421 | NCBI WGS metagenome assembly MDTG01 (sample SAMN05326645, study PRJNA326480) | marine metagenome | isolation source: seawater | place: Pacific Ocean: South East | collected 2011
AAGAGTTTTAAAAAGAAAAAAAATGAATAAAGATAAGTTTGAAAAAATTTTAGAAGCTCAAAGTTATAATTTAAAAGACTACGATAATTTTATATCAATAAAGATTGATACATCAAAAGATATAAATCAAACAAAAAGGAGTTTAGTTTCTTTTATTAATAAGAAAGTCTTAAATTTATGATTGGCCTAAAATTTTAGTTACTAATGTAAGAAAACTAAATTTACATGATTTTTCATTCTTCAGAAATGAAATCTGACAAGAATGTAGTTGTTTAATTATTTTTGTAAGGTTTTTATAACTCCACAAATTAAGCTGTGATAAAAAAGCCTCTTCTTGTTTGAAAAAGATTGGTGGCTTAAGTGACTTCATAGCATTAATTGGAGTGGAACCCCGCAATATTTTATTTTTGACAAATAATATTTTTTCTAAATGTTTTGAAAAAATACTTATAAATCTTATTTGATCAGAAAATGGTTGTTGTAATTTAAAGAATTCATTCCAAAAGTTTTCTCTTTTTTTCGATGCGAGTGAGTAAACTAAGTTATTTATGTCTTGAGAGTTGTTATCTGTAATAATCGATAGCGCGTTAATTATATCATTTTTGGTAGCCTTTACATAGAGAACAAGTTTGTTTAATTCATTGATTAAACTTAACCTCTCGTTACTTAGGAGAGAGCCGAGAGTTTCGGTTTGATGTGAGTTAATTTTAATTTTTTCGTTATTAAGAAATCTCGTAATTATATCTTTTTTTTCCGCAAGACTATCTTCATAACAAGGTACGACAATGGCATCAGATGAATTCTCCAACAAACTTCTAATTTTTAAGCCTTTTTGGATGGGACCTGATTTTAAAATAATATTTTGAATGTTTAAATTCTGTGAAGAAATTACTTTAATAATTTCGTTGGAAATTTTCAGGTCACTTAGTGAAAAAATCAGACTAACTTTGTTTCCAAAAATATCTTCTTGAGTATTCTGACTTACTATTTCTGTAAAACTTTGATTCTGAAAATCATCTTGGAAAAAACTTAAAAACTTTATAGAACTATCAATAGAAATAAGCCTTTTTTTTATGGTTTGGACACAACTTTCAATCTTTCCAAAGTTAGGTCCATAAAATAGGAAAAATTTCTTTTCGTTGACTAGAGTGCTTTTTTTAAAAAGATTATACTTTAAAATCATGGAACAATGGTTCTATTAAACTTTGATGCAACTATTACATTACTTAAACTTTCCGAGAGTGAAGAAATAATATTTTTAGTAGCACTCTCCTCTGAAACAAGGTTTGCGTATGGGCTATTTCCCATAAAATATGAGCTTTTGTTTTGCAAGCTTCCAGTTAAAATAACTCCTTTTTTATCATAAAAGGTATACTGAATATTAATATTTAAGATTTTTCCTGATGAATAAAAGTCTTTATTAAAAGCTAATGCTGATGTTGACCTGCTTAGAGATATGATAAGTTTAAGATTAGATGGTCTAGACTTTTTCGTATTGAGTTTTTGATTAAGAGAGGCCTTCATCATTAAAGGTATTTTCTTGTCGTAATCATCTGATTTTACGATAATATTTATTTTATGTGATGAACCAGACTTTTTTTTATAAAGAGGTTTATATGCACAACTATAAAAAACAAATAAACATGTTAAAAATTTGAGGAATATCTTTTTTTTCATATCACAAAATTAATAATTCTATTTTTTACAAAAATAATTTTTTTTGCATTCTTACGGTATGATGAAGGTATATCATTATTTTTCCTAATAATTTCTAAAATATCTTCTTGACTCGACTCAAATGGGGCAGCAACAAGAAATTTTTTTTTCCCATTTACTTGAAGAACAAGGCTTACAGTTTTTTCATTTAAGTCTGTGGTGTCAAAACCCGGCCATTTCAAAGTAATTAGAGGCTTATTAAAACCAGATTTTTCTGCTAACTCATCAGAAAAATGAGGAGTTATAATGGAAATGAGCCTTAAAAATATTGACCAACAATAGTTAAAAAGATCTCTGCTCATTTTAGTTTTAAAAGCATGATTAGCCAATTCTCTTAACTTTGCTACGGCGGTATTAAATCTATAATTCTTAATTTCGTCTGTGTAACCTTTTATTGTTTTCTGTATTAAACTATAAGACTGTTGTTCTTTTTTCTTGATTTCAGAGATGACCTTTGGTTGTAATTCTATAATGAACACAAAATCTTTTTGCAAATGGTCGTATACTTTTTTTAAAAATCTGTATGTCGCTTTTATTCCATCTATTGACCATTCAAGGTCTCTTTCGGGTGGTGAGTCAGAAATCATAAATAATCTTGCTGTGTCTGCTCCGTAGTTAGAAACTATAGGACTAGGATCCACAACATTTTTTTTTGACTTACTCATTTTTTCTGACCTTCCCTTAATGACTGGAGTTTTTTTCCCGTTTTCTTTTGTGAAATAATTAATATTTCCTTCTTTATCTTTTTCGCTAAAAACATTTTCAGGATTCACCCATTTTGTTGGAGTGGTTGGTTTCAGAGTCATCTTTATACGATTTAGATGTTTTACTTCAACAAAATGGCCTATTTGGTAGGTTTCGTGACAAACCATTCCTTGAGTAACTAATTTTTTGAATGGTTCTTTAGGAACATTATAATTACAATATTTTAGGGCTCTTGAGAAAAACCTTGAATAAAGAAGATGAAGGATAGCGTGTTCAACACCACCGATATAATGATCGACTGGCATCCAATAGTTGGTGTCATCCTCTTTGAAAGGAATAGAAACTTCAGTTGATGAACAAAATCTTAAATAATACCAGGAGGAATCAAAAAAGGTATCTAGGGTGTCTGTTTCTCTGGTTGCCTTTTTTCCAGTTTTACTACATGCAGTATTTTTCCATGTTGGGTGATTGCTTAAAGGGTTTCCTGAATTTTTAAAATCTATATCTTCTGGAAGTTTTACAGGCAAATCTTTCTCTTCAACGGTTATAGTTTCACCGTCCTCTGTATAGATAATAGGAATTGGACACCCCCAAAATCTTTGTCTAGATACTCCCCAGTCGCGAAGTCTAAAATCAGTTTTTTCTCCCCCAATTTCTCTTTTATGGATTATTTCACTTATCTTTTCTTTTCCCTCAGACGGGTGAAGATTATCAAGAAAATCTGAATTAATAATTTTATCTTTTTCGTTTATTTCACAGTATGGAAGAGAAGATAAATTGTGATCTTGAATAACTCTTATAATGTCTAGTTTATTTTTTAAGGCAAAATCATAATCTCTTTGATCATGTGCTGGACAACCAAAGATTGCTCCATAACCATAATCCATTAAGACATAATTAGCAAAAAAAACAGGTATTTTTTTCTTATTAAATGGATGTATTACATAAAGATCAGTTTCAAAGGCAAACTTTCTGTCACTATCTCTTTTTTCTTGATCCTTAATACATAGATTTTTGAATTTGACAAATTCAGGATCATTATCAAAAAGACTACTTATCTCATGTTCAACAGATAGTGCTATAAAGGTCGCACCAAAAATTGTCTCAGGTCTGGTAGTGAAGATTCTTATTTTTTCTGTTTTTTTAAATACATTAAATATTATTTCAACACCATGGGATAAGCCAATCCAATTTTTTTGCATTGCTCTAACTTTATCTGGCCATTGGTCAAGTTTACGGAGATCATTAAGGAGTTCTTGAGAAAACTCCGAAATTTTAAGAAACCATTGGGATAGTTTTTTTTTCTTAACAAGTGCTCCTGACCGCCAACCTTTTCCATCAATTACTTGTTCGTTAGCCAAGACAGTTTCATCAACAGGGTCCCAATTTACATAACTATCTTTTTTGTAAACAAGACCTGCATTATACAAGTCAATAAAAAGTTTTTGTTGATGTTTATAGTATTCATCGTCACAGGTAGAGATTTCTCTTTCCCAATCTATTGAGAGGCCAATTGATTTTAGCTGTTTCTTCATATTGCTTATATTTTTTTCTGTCCAAGCCCTAGGATTAAGATTATTTTCTATGGCTGCATTTTCAGCGGGCATACCAAAACTGTCCCATCCCATTGGATGAAGAACATTAAATTGGTTGTTTTTGAAAAATCTTGCGATGACATCACCAATTGTATAATTCCTTAAATGCCCCATGTGAATATTTCCTGACGGATATGGAAACATTTCTAATACATAAAATTTTGGTTTCTTATCTTTATTTGCAGCAAATAATCTTTTTGAATCCCAAAAATCTTGCCACTTTTTTTCTATTATTGATGGTTTTAAATAATCCATTTTATTCTCTGAAGCAAGAAATTGCACCAAACCCCTTTAGCCTCTTATTTTTGAGACGCTTTATATTCTTCCTATTAATACCTCCCAAAGCAAAATTTAGTTTGTTTTTTAAGAATATACAAAGTTCAAAAAACTTTTTCGTACCAAGCCCGTCTCTATTAGGATGAGTTTTTGTTTTGAAAACATTAGAAATGAAGACAATATCTATGTCTTTTGCAAACTTTTTAGCTTCCTTATAATTATGGATTTTTACTGCTAGCAAAAACGTTTCTTTTATTAAATTAAAATTTATCATGTTGCTCAAAGTTTTATTTTTAAAATCAATTAGTATTCCGTTCGCCTTATATTTACTAGCCCAGAAAAAAGAGCTTTGTATCATAAATATAATACGGTTTTTTCTACATATTTGAACTAATGGTTCAATAATTTTTAAGAATTGTTTTTTTCTTAGAGGTTCTTCCAAAAAAAAAATTACACCAGTTTTACAGGTTAAGCTACGAATTATTTTTTCACTGTAGCTCTTAAAAGGATTGCAAAAAAACCATTCTTCTGGAATATTAATCTTTTTTAATTTATATCTTAATCGATGTTCCATGACTCAAATTATTGAAAATTATAAAAGAATTTTAATTCAAATTGAAAGATATAATAAAGAATTCTCAGCAACAAGCAGGGACCCAAGGCTAATTGCAGTTTCAAAAACTTTCTCAGAGGATAAAATACAGTTGGTAATTAATCAAGGGCACCTTATTTTCGGAGAAAACAAGGTTCAAGAAGCAACTCAAAAATGGTTAGGCTTAAAAAAAACAAATAAAAAAATTGAACTTCACTTAATTGGGCCACTTCAATCTAACAAAGTAAAAGAGGCATTAGAGGTTTTTGATGTAATTCAAACCATTGATAGAGAAAAGATTGTAAAAAAAATAAAAGATAATCTGAATGGCAAAGAAACTAATTTTTTTGTCCAAGTTAACATTGGTGATGAGCCACAAAAAAATGGTTTGAAAATATCAGAGGTTGATGCTTTTGTTAAATGGTGTATTAATGATATGAATTTGAGAGTAACTGGATTAATGTGTATCCCCCCAATTAATGAAGAATCATCTTATTATTTTAATTTACTTTCTAATTTAAAGGAGAAGCTTAAGCTTGAACATGCAAGCATGGGTATGTCAAACGACTTTGTAAAGGCTATCCAATTTGGGGCAACTTACTTGAGAGTTGGCTCAGCTATTTTTGGAAATAGAAACTAATATACAATAAGACTTGATGATAACGTAATATGAGGAATTAATTCTAATAAATCTTTCTTTTCCATGGCTATGCAGCCTTCTGTAAATTTAGTTTTAGTTTCTGAGCAATGTATAAAGATGGCGCTTCCTTTATACTTTATTGGTGAGTTATAGTTGAAATCTAATGTAATTAAGATATCGTAAAGACCATCCTTACGAAACAAGTCTTCATGTTCACAGCCGACCGGCTTCAATATAAGAGAGTTGTACTTTTTATTATTAGAATCCGTGCACCAAGCAAAATTTTTTTTAATTTCAGCCTTAGGAATTCTTATTTTTATCTTGTTTAATTCTTTTTTTTTATAAAAGATTTTTTTTAATTTAAACTTGCCTTTAGGAGTTATTAGATCTCCCTCTCTCTTCTTTGACCCAATACCATTCTTACCAACAAAGCAAATAAATTTTTTTTTTTCATGATAAACATATGCTATGTTTTTTCTATGAGACCTTTTTACAAATAAATTCATTCAAGAATATGTTAAACAAAAAAAAGATTATAGCTATATTCAATAAAAATTATTTTTTGGAAGAATTAATCACCCTTTTAGAAGATGAAGGTTTAGAAATTAAAAAGATCAATAATTTTCAGAAATTTGATAAATTTATTTCCAACAAAATTTTATTGATTGATGTTGATTCTAAGAGAAAACTTGAAAACGTAAAAAAACTTTTGCGACAATCGGTTAGAAACTGCAATGTTTTTTTAATGCATGATGAAAACCTCAAAATTGATATTGAAGACGTTAACCTCCTGACCCCCCCGATTCTTTTTAAAGAATTCATTAACCAAGTTTATAAAATTAGTAAGAAAAATGTAAACATGAGCAATATTGTAAGGTTCAAAGACTTTGAGTTTAATGTAAAAAACTATGAGTTGATTTTTGATAAAATAAATAAAAAGATAAAGCTTACAGAATTAGAAGGTAGACTTTTAAGGTTTTTATCAGAAAATGAAGAAGGATCTTCAAAACAAGAGTTATTATCAAAAGTTTGGGGTCATAATAAATTACTTGATACTCATACATTAGAATCATTGATTTACAGATTGAGAAAAAAAATTGAAACCAACCCTAACCAACCTAAACTCCTGGTATTGAAAGATAAGAAATATTTTTTGATTAAAAGTTAGTTACTTCGAAAAGCTTTAGGTCGAGGGTCCTCCTTATCAATATCAAAGCTTGAAACGAAATTTTTCTCATTGACTATCAAGGTATCAAGTAGGACCTCTATCTTATTTGAGGGATCTTGGAAAATTGTCCATTTTTTCATGAGAAACGGGTTTTTTTCAAAAACAATTTCTAAAAAACTTTCATCTTTTCTTTTTTTGTGGCGAATTCTTATTTTGATTTGATTTTCCTTTTCGTACACCCCAATTATTTCAATATCTTTTTTTTCAAAATTTTTATAAAGGAAAAGGCTTACTGGTATATCAGCTAGGTTATAAAAGGCTATAGATTTAATTTTACTATTAATTGAAGCAAATCTTTTACCATCACTTATTAACAACAGAGGAATTTCATTATATTCTATTCTTGTTTTTCCAGGACGTGTGATTAAAATTTTTCCAGAAAGAATTTCTCCGTTATTATTAATCTGAATAAATTTTGCGTTAAGAGTATCAAAATTCTGTAAAAAATTTAAAACCCTTTCTTGATTTGCGTTGCCAAAGGAAGTTTTATATATAAAAATAATAATAAAAAGATTTGCAATTAAAATACGGAACACGAACTTATTATATACTATGGAAATCAAAGTTTTAAGAGACTACAATATTTTTATTTTAGCTTTACTAACCTTTTTAAGCAGCTGTCAATTAACAACCACTGGCGAAAGAAAGTCTGCATTAAATACAGAGTTAAGTATTGAAGATAAAGAGCAGGTTTTGGTTGAGGATGAAATTGAAGACATTCCCGAGGAGATAAACCAAGAATTTGTATTCAAGGAGGTTGAACCAAATGTTGAAAAGGAGTTTTCAGTAAAAGAACGTAATGAGAATATTTCCTCAGCTCAAAAAATTAAAGATAAAAAAAGAATTCTAGATTTTTTTTCAGACCTTTTTAAGTCAGATGAGGAAGTAAAAGAAAGTCCTGAAACAGAAAATATCCAAAAAAACTATTTAAACAAAAAACAAGTAGCTGCTTCAAACGATAAAAGATTAAGCGGAACCTCGAGAAAGGAACAGGCTGAAATTTTTAAACAAGAAAAACCTAAAGATGAAAAAAGAATTTTAGATTTTTTTTCAAAATTTTTTGAACCGGAGGCTCAAAAACCTAGAGATGAAGTTGTCTACAATAAAGCAGAGGGTAATAGGGAACAGATTGCTAAAGAAATCCCTGATAATAGTGAGGGGGAGAGGAAGGAATTTGATAAGACTTTAGAAAAAGATAACTTAATAATAGATAAACTCAAGGTTGATAACTATAAAAAGCCCAATGATATTAGAGATGAAGATGTTAGTGAGAAGACAAATGTTTCAGAAAGTTTAAAAAAAATAGAAATAAAAGAAATAAAAGAAATCTTAGATGATGATTTAAAAACTCAAGAACAATTAATGCAAGACCCATTAAAAAATAACTTAGAGAAGAAACAAATTGAACTAAGTGAAACCTTAAAACAAGAAAACGTTGATAAAACAGATAATTTAGCTTTTTTGGATACTAGAAAGTCTATTTATAAAAAGAAAAAGAGATCCAACAATTTAATAGGTCTTTTGCTTCCATTAACAGGTGAAAGAAGGTCGGCGGGAAATTTAGTATTGAACACCTTCAGATACAGTTTAGTTTCAGAACCAAAAGACATTGTGTTCAAAATATATGATACAAGAGGCACCTCCTATGGAGCAGTAGAAGCAGCCAAAAAAGGGAAGAACGACAATGTTGATACATTCATTGGACCAGTTTTTTCTGATGAAACATTGGCAATTAAAAATGCTTTTGAGGGAGATACGAAAGTAAAGTTTTTTAGTTTATCTCCTGATTTGTCTAATATTTCTAGAAACGTGATTGTTTCTGGACAGAACCCAAGAGATCAAATTTCTTGCATATTAGATGATATTGAAAGTAAAGAGCTAAAAAAAATTCTTTTAATACATCATAATGACAAATACGGAGAGGTTGTTAAAAAAAACTTGGAGGAAAGTATAAATAAATTTGGTATGCTCAATATGTTAGATTTATCTTTTTTTACGGTATACCCAGAACAAAATTTGAATAAGGATATTATGACAATAAGTAACTTTGAAAGCAGAAAGCTTGCATTAAAAGAAAAAAGAAAATCTATTGAAAAGGATAAGTCTTTGACCAAATTTCAAAGAAAAGATGAGCTTAAAAAGTTAGAAAGACAACTTACTCTGGGCGTACCTTTTGATTCTGTTATAATTGCTTCGGATGGCGATAGACTAACAGAAATTCTATCACACTTAGCCTTTTATGATATCAATGCCAACAACACTTTCATTTATGGAACAAGTTTGTGGGAGGATACCAATAAAAAGGACAAGGTATTTGAGAACACATATTTTGTTAGTAATTTAAAGTCTACAGAATCATCTTTTGTAAAAAACTATAAAGACGTTTTTTCCAGAGATCCGTCTTCTGTCAGTTATCATCTTTTCGATTTAATTGATTTAGTTAACGATTCTAAATTTTATGATATTTATCCTGAAGATAAGGTTTTTTTTGGAGAATATACAAATAGTCTTCTTAAATCAGGTTATGTTAAGAGAGAAACATTTATTAAGAAAAATAAGGCTGGAAAAACAAAAAACGTTTTCAGCTGTCAGTTAGATGAAATTTAGCCATTTTTTCGAAAGCTTTAAATCTGTGATCCAATAGAATTTTCTTCATATGAGGCATTTCACCAAAAGTCCTTTTGGAATTCGAAGGAATAAAAAAAGGGTCATACCCAAAACCATATTTTCCTCTTGGAGGCCAATCAATTTTTCCTTTCACCTCTCCTTTGAAAATACTGATATTACCAATTTCTGACTTTAGTGCTAAAACGCAATGAAATGTAGCTGCAAAGCAATTTTCTTTTTTTGCTTCAGAATATAGTTTTTCCATGGCGTTTGACCAACCACCATGTTTTTTTGCATATCTAGCTGAATAAATACCAGGGGAATGATTTAGACTTCTTATACACAGACCTGAGTCGTCTGACAAGCCAATGGAACCATGTGGAACTGTTTTAACTTTAATTATAGCATTTTCTTCAAACGTTCCTCCTGTTTCATCAATCTCTTTGATTCCAAGCGTTGAAATTGTTTGAATGTTAACACCATAATTTGAGAATAAAGCTTTGAACTCAGCAATTTTTCCAGTGTTGTGCGAGGCAAGGACTATTGTTCTGTTATTGAGTTTAAATTTCTTCAAATTTTTCCTATTACTTTTTCTTGCAAGCGAAAAATTTCTTTTGTAGATTCGAGGCTTAACTTTAGCATCTGGTTTATTATTTTTAAGTTAAACGTTGTTTTTTCTCCAGAAATTTGAACCTCTGAAACCCCCGTTTTTTTTGCAAAAACAAAATTTGCATCCACGTCTGCCATCGAATCTTCTTTATAATCGAGATCAACCAGAGTTTTACCATTAACAATGCCACAAGATATTGCTGAAAGTGAATCTTTAATTGGATTTTTTGTAATCATACCTTCTTTTAAAAGCTTTTTTACTGCCAATGCTAATGAAACATATGCCCCAGTTATACTTGCTGTTCTTGTACCTCCATCAGCTTGTATAACGTCACAATCAATAATAAACTGTCCTGACGGAAAAACCTCGAGATCTAAAACCGTCCTTAGCGAACGACCAATTAATCTTTGAATTTCAATTGTTCTACCTGTTTGTTTTCCTTGCCTTGCTTCTCTTCGATTTCTTGAATCTGTTGATGTTGGTAACATTCCATATTCTGCTGTTAGCCAGCCAGAATTTTTATTCCTTAACCACGGAGGCACTTCAGTTTGAAATGTAGCTGTACAAATAACTTTTGTATTACCAAGACTTATTAAACAAGAACCATCAGCATTAATGCTGAAGTTCTTTTTAATTGATATTGGTCTAATTTGATTATTTTTTCTATTGAAATTTCTCATTGTTAAATATATTTGTAATTAACATTATGCTAAACTAATAAACATTAT
>MDTG01187425.1_pt1 | contig 10696 bp, 7 predicted proteins | sample 811421 | NCBI WGS metagenome assembly MDTG01 (sample SAMN05326645, study PRJNA326480) | marine metagenome | isolation source: seawater | place: Pacific Ocean: South East | collected 2011
AGGCTGACGGTGTCAGCCTGGTTGATCAACAGACGCAGATAGCCGAGCACATCCTTGATCTCGCGCCGGTCGTAAAAGCGCAGACCTCCTACCACCAGGTAGGGGATCCGCCAGCGCACCAGCGATTCCTCCAGTGCCCGCGACTGGGCGTTGGTGCGATACAGACAGGCCATATCCCCCCAGCTGAGCTCGGGATTGGCAGCTTCCATCATGCGAAGTCGATGCACCACGGCCTCCGCCTCGGCGATCTCGTCATCACAACGGATTAGCGAAATCAGCTCCCCTTCGCCGCGCGTGGGCCGCAACACCTTATCGATGCGCTCACTGTTATTGGCAATCAGAGCGTTGGCCGCTTCCAGAATCGTGGCGGTGGAGCGATAGTTCTCCTCCAGCTTCACCATCGTGCGGGTGGCGTCGTCCGGCGCCTGGTCGCCGAAGTCATCCTGAAAGCCCATCAGAATAGTGAAGTCGGCGGCACGGAAGCTGTAAATGCTCTGATCGGCATCTCCCACCACAAAAACCGAACGCCCGGACCAGTTGTCGTAACACTGAGGATCCTTGCCATCAGTCACCAGCAGCTTGATCAGGTCGTACTGAGTGCGATTGGTGTCTTGATATTCATCCACAAGCACATGCGCGAACCGACGATGCCAATAGCTGCGCACCTGGTCGTTCTGCTGCAGCAGCTGCACCGGAAGCAGCAGCAAATCATCAAAGTCAAGTGCATTATTGGCAGCCAGAGCCTTGCGGTAGCGGCGATAAACATCCGCTGCAAGTTTTCCTCGCTGCCCTTCAGAACTGGCTTCCATCTGATCCGGAAGCCAGCCCTGGTTTTTGGCGTTACTGATGGCCCAGCGCACTTTCTTGGGCTCAAAACGCTTGGGGTCAAGCTGCAGCTCCTGAGTCACGATCTCCTTAACGAGGCTCTGAGCGTCAGCCTCGTCATAGATAGAAAACTGCTTTGTCCAGCTCAGCCCCTCCTGATCCTTGAACTTATCGATGTCGTAACGCAGCAAGCGAGCAAACAAAGCATGGAAGGTGCCGATCCACAACTCCTTGGTGACTTCCCTGTAAATGCGTGAACGCAACTGACGCTGTTCCACAGGGGGGAGCGTGCTCCAGGGTTGACCGAACTGACTCTGCGCCAAACGCTGTGCAAGCAACAATTCAAGTCGCTCCTTCATCTCCCTGGCCGCCTTGTTCGTGAAGGTCACAGCAAGGATCTGGGATGGATCAGCTCCGTGTTCACCGACCAGGTGGGCAATACGATGGGTGAGGGCTCTGGTTTTGCCGCTTCCCGCACCTGCCACGACCAGCAAAGGACCTTCGTGGTGATCCACAGCCCGACGTTGGGCATCGTTAAGGCCTGCAAGAAAGCTCATGAAACGAGGCTATCGCTGATGCTTGGCGTTAGAGCCAGAAGTTATGTTGACGCAAATTCATGTGTGATCGATGACATCGATCGATACAAACCATTTTCCATGCTGCATTTGGTCGATAGCAAGGGAGACTCCATAGCTTCAATAGTATGAATGTCTTAGGAAAGGCCCGATTGACCTAAGAGAGCCCTATCAAAATGCGACGACTGCTGCGTGAATGGCACTGGCAACGGCTCAATACACAACTCGCCCAGTTGAAACTTCTTGTGCTTGATGTGGATGGCGTGCTGACCGATGGAGGTCTCTGGTTAGATCAGAGAGGTAGCCTCCAGAAGCGATTCAATGTTCGCGATGGCCTTGGGCTGAGGCTCCTGCAACAGGAAGGAATCCAACTGGCTTTTCTGAGTGGTGGAGCTGGTGGTGCAACGGAAGTGCGGGCAAGGCAACTGGGAATACAACACTGCTTGGTGGGCATAAAAGACAAACCCTTTGCGTTGGTATCTCTACAAGAACGCCTGGGCGTCGCTCAAAAGCACACCATGTATGTAGGCGATGACCTCAATGATTTGGCAGTACGTAGCAAGGTAAATCTGCTGGTCTCGCCCCGAGACGGCTGCAAACCGCTGCTTCGACAGGCAGGTGCCGTACTAAATCAATGCGGAGGCGATGGAGCCGTGCGCGAACTAGCCGAGAGGATCCTGAAGGCCCGAGGAGCCTGGCATGAGCTAGAGCAAAGCGGATGGTGTCAGCAAAACGAGTGAGCATTTGGCAAAATATTGCAATCAAAGCAATGTCTGCAGTGCCCTTGCGCATCTACTGAAAATTCTGCTGACTAAGTCTTTGCTACTCCTCACAGAGGGCAGTCATGAGGTGGGAGTAAATTAAGCCCAACAAGGAAAGCCTTTTTAAGAGACTATCAAGGAAACCAAGCAAACAAGACAAGTTGTGAAGCGACTTCCCCTGCTCATAATTGCCGACACAAGTGTCCCAGAAGCTCTTGGAAGCAAACTACTAAACGGTGCAGTAAGCCTTGGGCTTGAACCCGGAAGAGACATTCAAGTGAACTACACCTCACCAGCAGTCACTTACTCGCCCTCTATGAAACGGCTTAGAGGAAAAGTATTCTTTCGCCTTGCTGATCGCCGCAGCCGGGAATGGTGGAAATTTCAGGAAGAATTACTAAGTCAAATCCGTTGTTCAAGGCCAAAATTTGTCCTAGTAACAGGAGTCCTTCCACTGAAATGCGAAATATTTAATGAGATTCAAGATCAAGGATCACTTATTGTCAATTATCTAACCGATGACCCCTGGAATCCCATCCATCGCCGCCGTAGCTTTCTACGCAACCTACCTTTATATGACCACATTTTCAGTACAAAAAAAGCCTTGTGCAGCAGATTAAAGATGGCAGGAACTCGCTCCACGAGCTGGCTTCCTTTTGCCTATGACCCGACTCTGCACCATGCAACACAACAGAGCTTAGCTTTAGATAATGCAAATGTTCTATTCGTCGGCACGGGCGCGGCAGAAAGACTCGCCTGGCTAGCAGCCCTGGAATCTTTACCTGGACTAAAGAGGCGCATCCACGGCAACAATTGGGAGGGTTTAAACACCCCAGGTTGGGAGAAGCACTCCGCGGTTATAGGAGATCAATACTGCAGTGCTATACAGGGTGCTGACATCGTACTGGGTCTTCTCCGAGAGGCTAATCGAGATCTCTCAACAGACCGATCATATGAGATTGGAGCAATCGGTGGATGTGGTCTCTACCAAGATTCGAGCGAACACCGTGAACTGCTTCCTTATTATCCAGATGAAGGCTTCTTTAGAACTCCAAACCAACTACGGGAAAGGGTTCAGTATTTAATGGCTAACCCAAGCTTGCGTCGTCAACTACGACAGTTGGGATCAGAGGCATTACGCAAACCAGAAAATACATATGCAGCTCGCCTTCAATCTATGCTCAAGTGGTCAGAACAGCAAGGAGAAAACCGATGAAGATCACCATTGTGGTTGGTGGTCGATGGCATGCCTTTGATTTGGCACGACAACTGCAATCCCATGGTCATTTACATCGATTGATCACCAACTACCCCCGATGGTATGTCACTCGCTGGGGCATCCCTGCAGAAAAAGTGGTGAGCTTACCGTTGACCTTTTGGGTCATAAAGGCGATCTACAAGATCGGAGGAGAGGCTCTGATGATGCGCTACCAATGGAGAGTTCATAACTGGTTTGCGCAACGCGCCGTAAATCACCTTGAGGGCAGTGAACTAATTCATGGATGGTCGCAATGGAGTGAACCGAGTCTCAAGTGGGCTCGAAATCGGGGAATTACGACTGTGCTCGAACGATCCTCCGCTCACATACTTGAACAGAGTCGACTTTTGCGGGAGGAATACGAAAGACTGGGACTACATTGGCCTCCAACTCATCCGAAAATTGTAGCCATGGAGCTGAAAGAATATAAACTTTGCACTTCAATAGCTGTCCCTAGCAGATTTGTAGAAAGAACTTTCCGCGAAAAGGGAGTAAACATTACACGGCTAAATAGAAATGCACTAGGGGTAAATCTCAAACAATTTGAACCACCAAAAGAACCACCTTCACCTCCAATTGAAGTTGGCTTAAAAGTTGTTTACGCAGGAGCTCTCTCGGTACAAAAAGGGGTCCCTGACCTATTGAATGGATTTCATACAGCCAATCTCCCAAACTCTACGCTGACGCTGCTTGGAGGTTGTACCAAAGAATTGAAGCCGCTGCTAGATGCTCAACCAGAAAGTGTTAAGCGTCTTGGTCATCGCCCCCAAACAGAATTGGTAAGGCACTACCAAACCGCCCACTGCTTTGTTATAGCGTCCATCCAGGAAGGTATGGCAATGGTGCAAATGCAAGCACTCGCATGCGGTCTTCCAATTATTTGCAGCGAACACACTGGTGGTGAAGATCTTCTTCGCTTGCAAGGGGCTAAAGGAAAGCTAAGTAATCAAGGAATCGCAGAGTTCCCCGCAGGATTTGTAGTCCCGATCCACAAGCCTGAGGCGATTGCCTATTGCCTACAACGTTTACAAAGGGAACCTGAGCTTTGGAAGGGAATGCGCGAAGCAGCCCTTGAATTGGCAAACAGCGAGTTGAACTGGAGCGCTTATGGCGCTCGCGCGATATCACATTACAACTCGCTACTTAAAGCGAAATGAAAACACAAGCCCCAATCACGATTGTACTTCCGGTCTATGGGAGACCAGAACTACTCCCAGAAGCTCTAAATAGCGTTGTATCTCAAAGCAATCCATCTTGGAAACTACTTATTGCGGATGACGGTTCTGATGAAGCCACCAAGACTCTATTGCGGCAATGGATTAAAAACCAAAACGATTCCAGAATCCGCTGGATTCGGAGACCTGAAAACCTCGGACTCTTCGCAAACCTCAACCTCTCTATGAAGGAGATAGACAGTAAATGGACCCTTCTACTCTGCAGCGATGACAAACTTCATCCTGAAGCCATAGAGACATTGTTGTCACGTTGTAAACAATGGCCAAATACAGGTTTAGTTCTGTCTAGCTTCGACTCGATCAATCATGACGGCAGTCCTAGGCGACCGGAAAATGCCCACCACCATGATCGAGTAAGTACCAAAACGGCCTTAATCCATCCCGAAAAGTTTGTGCCAGCCTTACTACAGCTGGGAAGCCTCAATGGTAATCTCACCGGAATGGCTTTTAGCCGTAAATGCTGGTTGGCAGCCGGACCATTTCGAGAAGATTGGCGCCATGCTGCCGATTGGGAATGGCTTCTGAGGGCAGCAGAACTTGGGCCAATCCTCCTAAACCGAGAACCCATCGCCAGCGTAAGAACCCACGAGAACCAACTCTCTAATAGCAATCGTCGTTCAGGCCATGAACTACTTGAAGTAGCCCAAGTAGTGCAACTTCTACGTGAACATCCATTTCTTGAAGGAGAATCCAAACGCGGCAAGTGGGCAGCACATATAATGCAATTTCAACTATGGAATATCTTAAAATCCATGTTTTATGGCCACGAGCAAGATACAAGACCACTTCTCAAGGCAATCCACAAAAGTGCGGGGATCGTACCCACAAGCATTAGCCTCATCAGTTTCTTGAGAAAAAGAGTAAAAACTTGCTTTAAAAAAAGCAACTATAAATATTAAGATCTTGAGATAAAAACAATAAATGAGCCTCAGGTAAGACTCAGGAGCAATAACAACCATCAATACGTCCATCAAGAAGCATCGTTTTCGTACAACCGCAAGAAAAGAGACAGAGCACCCAACTCTCCACAGAGAGCTCCCTATCCAAGGATGGGAAAACCGATCTCCTCTCCTTTGAAAAAAGGAAAAAGCGACAACAGTACTAAAGCAATTTTACAAAAGCAAAATGACATCAAATAAAAGCCAAAAGCGTTGAAAGATATCGCTAAATGAACAATACTGAAAACAGCAAACACAACTCAAATACCTCAAAATAGTACGCGATCAACCAAAGCGACACGAAGACTGATACATAAAACTAGTCTGCAACCCCAGACAACAAAGCATGAGCGATTAAATAACAAACTTTAATAATCAGACTTAGTATTCGAGCAATCTCTATACACAAGAGAGTATCAAAAGAGTTGATTTAACTGTATGCACAGACAAAGAACTCAATAAATATCAAGCGTGTATGACGCTATTCATTTAGGAAGCATTACTCAGGCTGCTTAATACTATTACCTCTAGAGCAGCGTAAAAAGAAATCTACAACACACAACATTAGCAAATAGGGGATCAAAGCTTTGAATACAACGAAAACCTCGCCTGGAGTGGTGCCAAATACCCAAAAATGCACAGACGCAGGGATAGCAAACGCCACGTAACGAAGGCCAAAGGAAAAAATCGCATAAAACAGTAGAATATAAAAAGAGTGCAGTAGAAACCAAAAAATGCTCGAAACTAATGGGCCAACAAATTGACCAAACATGATCAAAAAGTACTGCCCCTTTGAATCAGACAAATCAATGTTTATCCAAGGTGGAGTATTTAGCCATAGTTTAAAGCAATTGCCAACTAATTTCTCTAAACGAACAGATTCTACGTCTAGCGGCAATGCTTGCCGAATTTGCCGAGGCATACCAGATGCAAGCTCAATAGGGAAAAGGGAACTCGCAGTTAAACCAGAATCATTGAGCTGATCTAAAACACATGAACGCGCACTGATCAAGACACTGTCATTGGCAATATGTGATCGATAAGATAAATCTCTCAGAAGATGTTCGCCGGCAACAGAAACAGTTTCGAAAGGATTTTGAGAGAGCTCAATACGATTCTGCAAAGACGTAACTGTAAATCCAAAAAACAATGCTACCGGTAACATGAAAACAACCAGCTTCTTATATTGACGAGATCCCGAAAAAACAAGATACGCAATAAGAAAAACCTCAAGAATAACATAAGTTCTCTGTCCAAATGCTGTAAAAGAATATACTCCACTGAAGAGCGAAAAGCATATAAATGCATTTAAAGTCAAGTCTGATATAGAAGGCTTATGTCGGAAGTGTTTATAAATCAAAAGGGAAACTTGGGGGCCAATTGTAAAGATAAAAAAGCCAGACAGAACTGACTTCTGCAAAAGCGATAGCAACCCAAAATCAAATTGGCCCTGCAACCAAAGATTGCTAAATGAAAACGCTGCATAAACCTGCGCCATAGTTCCTAATAGGCCAAACCAAAGACATGAAACATGTCCCAATAACGGCTCAAGCCTGAGAAAGAGTACTTTAAATATAGGGAGCGGTTTTTTGTGTATAATTACATTTAAAATAAACGGAATCGCTTGCAATAGCACTGCACTTAATAGAGATGCTAGAAGCGTTTCATCGCTAATCCGCCAAGGATATGCATCAGCTAAATATACATACTTAGAACCTAAAGCGGCAAATACAGATGTAGGTCCATACCAGACGAGTAAATAACAATACCAAGCAGATATCACTGAACCCCAAACTGTGAGCAATTGCTTTCTTCTTGCCAAGTCAGATATCGTCCACCATCCGCCAACTAGAAGAATGGTCTGGCCAAATAGAAAAATAAATAATCTTAACAACACAAGGATATCGCAATTTCATATTATAGTAACATATGCAGAATGTTAAATTCTGCCACCCACTCAAGGCCAGCAACTTTTTATTAATAGATGGACGCCAAAAAAGGAGTCGCACATTTGTTGAGTGGAAACATTATTGGGCGTGCAATGAACTTTGCACTCAATATTGGACTTTCGCGAACACTAGGACCTGAAAGTCTTGGCATCTTCGGATTTTGCCTGGCCGGAGCACAAGCATTTGAGTTGATCGCACGTTTCGGTATCGATTACGGAATGCAATGTGCTCTGACAAGTAAGGAGGTCACTGAAGGGACAAGCAATCAAGGTGATGACATCAGCAAGTCAGCCATGAATAGCGTGGATATGATCACAATTTTATTGTCAACTGCTCTTCTGATCTGGATTTTTCAATTCCAAGGATTAATTCCAAGCAATGAATTATCAAACCGGGATTTTCTAGCCATAACGGCAGTGGTGATATGCAGCATAGAAGGCTTTACCAGCCTCTCTTGGGAGGTGTTTCTCGTGATGGGAAAAACTAAACTTTATGCACTAAGAACAGCAGCATTCGTACCTCTGCGACTCTTTTCGGCTCTCGTTGGGGCACAAGTGGGAGGAGTCAGTGCAGCATTGATGAGCTATGCGTCGATGAGCGGTGCCCAAATGCTATTTGTCCGACAACGTGTCTCAAAACTAGCTAATCACAAACAAGCGAAAGCAAAGCTGCAAAATTCAGCAGGTCTTATTAAATCTGGGCTACCATTTTATTTAACGAATGCGATTAATAGTGCTATCTTCTTACCACTTTTGGCCAGCGTTGCTGGTTCATCAGGCTTGGCAGAAATTGGTTACCTACGAATAGGACAGCTACTCGTTCAAATATTTACTCTTTTGCCTACCGCAATAATGCCAATTTTATTCATCAAGCTTAGACTTTCTAATACATCAAGTGATCAATCTAACAAGCTTGGTTTTACCTTGCGTGGTCTGTGGCTCGTTGGCCTCCTCACGCTGATTATTTATATTTTAATTGACAAAATAATCATTATTGCACTTTTCGGTGATGCATTTTTGCCATCATTAATTCCGACGCGAGCATTAATACTTGCGGCAATTCTAGAATCAGTAAGCCAAGTGCTTCATACAGCAGTCTTAGCGCAGCAACGTTTGATATTCTACTCAACGGTGCAAATATCATCCTCGGTTCTTGCAGCATTCGCTGGTGCTTTACTAATCCCATCCTTTGGCCTTACTGGATTTATTATTGCAAGGTTGACATATTCTTGGCTTCCTTTAATCCTTTACTTCATTGATGCATTTTCTAGAATGAACAGCAAACTGCCTCCAATAGGCCTACTTATGAGCACATTTTTGTTAATGCCAATTTGCATTTTTGGAGAAATAAACGCATCCTATAAGCTGTGGGCAATTTCTCTGGTCTTAATATTTATCCTTCAGCAAGCTTTGCAACTCAGACAAAATTACAAACAAGCAAGCGCTTAAGCAGATCATGAGGATCTTATTTCTTACCGACGACAGAGAAGACTACTTAGCTGATGCCTTATTACACGGCTTAAGGCAACTTAGCTACATTGAATTGGTTGACTATCCACGAAAAGAGATTCTCTACAAAGGGCATCCAGAGGTTGCTAGAAGGTCTATCCGAGGCGGGGGCTTTACACTTTACAAACTACTCAACGAACCAAATAAGAGCATCAAGAGGCATCAAATCTGGCAACAATTAGAAACTAGACTTTTTGATGCCGTCATCATTTCCAACATCTGGAGACAATGGGGCCTTTTACTTCAATGGCGATCACTGCTGGAGCAACAGAGCCTGATTTTGCTCGATGGCGATGATGATGAAAGGCACTATCCCACGAGTGGCACTCGTTATCGAATGTTCGGTATCGGGACTGGACTCAAAAATCTTCTTGAACAACCGAGTACAAGAATATTCAAAAGAGAGTGGACCCACCAGACTCGCTTCAATCCAAATAAAATAAAAGTCCATGAGACGAGTTTTTCAATTCCAGAAGAAAAAATCATATCGACCATCCCAGAGAAACAAGCAATGTTTCCTCGCCATATCGTTGACAGAGAAATAGCACAACACATCGGCGGAATAACTGACTACGCCTTTACGCATGAAGACGATTACAGACAAAACCTGGCTGAATCACGTTTCGGCATCACTCTTCGTCGCGGAGGGTGGGACTGCCTTCGCCACTATGAAATTGCTGCTGCGGGTACGATCCCCTGTTTCCGCAATCTTCTACAGAAGCCACCTCAGTGCGCACCTCATGGGCTAAGGGATGGAGTCAACTGCATTGCATATGAGGACATTAATCAACTCTTGAAGCGTCTTCAAGCGTTAACTCCTAAACAGGAGTTGGCTATGCGATTAAGAGCTCTGCAATGGGCCAAAGACAACAGCACGCGGGAACGCGCTTTGGAATTGCTGAATAGAGCCGGGTTGCGGCCGAAGACATGAGCCTTGTGATCACTCACGCCATTCCCGTCTATGCCCCAGCTTGGCAATTTGGTGGGCCCGTACTCAGCGTCAGTAGGCTCTGCGAAGGACTCGCAGCCCAAGGCCATCAGGTAAAAGTCATTACCACCAATGCCGGGCTGCCTGACTTTCCTTCTGAACAGTTAGGAAAGCCCATCCAACGGCTTGGTGTTGAAGTGACCTACTTCCCAGTAAATCAGCTGAACAGCACAATCCGTTCACGGGCCCTAAACAAAGCTCTGCCGAAGCTTCTTCAGGATGCTGACCTTCTGCATCTCAGCGCAATATGGCAACCACTAGGAATCCAGATCCAGCGCGAAGCCTGGAGGCTGGGAATCCCAGTGCTCCACAGCCTGCGTGGTGCTCTTGGCCCATACTCGCGAAAACAGGGCTGGTGGAAAAAAGTTCCTTACTATTTCCTGCAGGAGCGGCCCTGGCTTCAGCGCGCCGCAGGCCTCCATGTGACGACCCACCAAGAACAACGGGAACTTAATAATCTTGGGCTCCATTCTCCCAGATATCTTCTCCCGAACCCCATCGACTTAGAGAACCTGGGCCCAAACCCCGAACGTGGCGCGGATTTACGTACCCAACTAAGAATTGATCCCGATAGTCCCTTAATGCTGATTTGCGGCCGCCAGCATCACAAGAAAGGACTTGATCTACTCCCATCTGTACTCAGCCGCATGCAGTCCAAA
>MDTG01356816.1_pt1 | contig 10696 bp, 7 predicted proteins | sample 811421 | NCBI WGS metagenome assembly MDTG01 (sample SAMN05326645, study PRJNA326480) | marine metagenome | isolation source: seawater | place: Pacific Ocean: South East | collected 2011
CATACTCGGAACTGCAGCATTTTTGGCTAGCCCGGACAGCGATTACATGACCGGTCAGCTGATTATGATCGATGGTGGGATGGTTTACCAGTAAATTCTCGCCAGCGAATTACTTTGGGCTCGAGACATTGTCTCGGGCCCAGGGTTTTGGGAGCACGGTATTCCCATTTCTTTCTGATACTCAAGCAGGGATTCTAGAGCCCCAATAGCTTCTCGGTATCTCCGAAGACCTCCAGACCGCCGACTTGGCCATCAGTCTCTAGCAGAGTTCGGCCACGTGGGTCAGTGTGAACGATATGGATGGTGGCGTTCAAAGTCTCTTCTACCCGTCGGTGCATTGAGTCCCTGATCGGGGCACGCAGCACTCCGCCTTGGACACGCTTCGCATGTAGCTCCAATGTCCCATCGGGACCCTTCAGCCTCCAATTGACTTGACTGTCAGTAATTTCGAGTTTTTCCTCTTTCGTTCGATTGTAGGTGGTGAACCGGTACAAACGTCCCGAATGGCGTAGACCCACGATGAAGCCCCGGAATGCTCCCCCAAGCCAGGGAATTATTGCCACCGATCCTATGAAAGAGGAATCCGGTGAATCCGCAAGATGATTTGAATGAAGCCAGACGTATCCTCCGGGAAATGACCTGCCCCAATCTTTCTCGATGTAACCTCGTCCGCCGGAAAAATTCCTAGTCCGACCTTCGATTTTGATTGACCCCTCTAGGTTGTGGCCAAATGACACTACTCCGTGAAAACACTCCATGAATGGAATAAGGCCAAACCATCCCATTACTCCAGGCTCCCGAAGAGACACAGGCCAGGGGGTGAGGGGCGAAGAGAACTTTATCTCTCCCTGTAAATCGGGAATGTCAATCTCGATACCTTCTTCCGAAAACTTGCTCCTACCCACCTGAACACCGAAGGAACTGTTACTGGCTCTAAACTCTTCAATCGGATACCGGTGGTACCACGACCGCCCCTTTGAACCATCTAATACCTGTATAAAAGCCTCATTGGTGTCATCATCGAGACCGCGGAATATACCTGGTATCAACGCCCATCGCTGCGTCAGATCAGCTGAGACAATCTTCAGGTACCAGCCCTCGAAAAATTTCTTATTTACCCCATGTCCGTGGTAGGCCTCGGGGTTCCGAACTCCCCGAAAATATGAAATGGGACCCCTCATACGCTTGAGGCTATCGTAAATTTACGGTCTCGCTTTCTTTTGATGTCGTTAAGGCCGTAATCTTTATGAGATGGAAAATGGTCGAGACGTTCCCGAGGCGCTAGTCGGGGACGTTGTTGCGCCTCCCAGTGACTCAAAATTGCGGCTTCAACTTGAGAAAGTACCGAGTTTCAGAAAAACCTCCCCAACCCGTGGTCAATATGATCTCGAGGACCGAAAATCCCTCAGGAGGGTTTCTGGTCTTTCAACCGAGCTGCAGGATGTTTCCGAGGTTGAGTATCGCGAACTAAGGCTGGAGAAAGTGGTTTTGATCGGAGTTTACTCAGGAAGCACTTCTGCCGCAGAAAACTCTCTACGAGAACTTGCGGCCTTGTGCGAAACTGCTGGCGCAACCGTGCTCGAGGGAGTTGTCCAAAGACTTAGCCAGCCTAATGCGGCAAATTACCTCGGCAGCGGGAAGATACGGGAGGTTTCCACGATTGTCACAAGTCTGAAGGCCGACACGGTGGTCGCTGATTCTGAACTGTCACCTTCCCAGCGGAGAGCCCTCGAGGATGTTTTGCTAGTCAAAGTTATCGACCGAACAGCTGTAATTCTCGACATCTTTGCACAGCACGCCAAGACTCGTGAGGGCAAGGCTCAGGTCGAGCTCGCGCAGCTTAGATATTTACTTCCACGGCTCCGAGGCTGGGGAGAGTCCATGAGTCGCCAGGCCGGAGGGCAGGTTGGAGGAGCTGGTTCGGGCATGGGCAGCAGAGGACCAGGTGAGACCAAAATCGAGCTCGATCGACGCCGCATAAACTCGCGGATTTCAAAACTCCGAAGGCAGATAAAGACCTACGGAACCACTCGTGAAGCTAATAGGAAGAATCGAACGCGGTCGCAACTTCCAAGCGTGGCGGTGGTGGGGTATACGAATGCTGGCAAATCCTCCCTCTTGAACAATTTGACCAAGGCAGGCGTGCTTGTCCAGGACGCCTTGTTCGCTACCCTTGATCCCACGGTTCGACGTGCAAAGACGGCAGCAGGAAGACCAATCACGATAACGGACACTGTCGGTTTTGTCCGCTCGCTGCCGCACCAGTTAGTGGAAGCGTTTCGATCCACTTTGGAGGAGGTCTCGAATGCCCAACTCCTAATTCATGTTGTTGATGCTTCCCATCCCGAACCTCAGGCTCAATTAGACACCGTCCGGTCGGTTCTGAGAGACCTAGGAGATTTGAGCATTCCAGAAATTGTAGTTTTCAACAAAATTGATTTGGCAGGCCCCTCTGCGGCCCTCTCGCTTCGAGCCATTGAGCCGAAAGCTTTGTTCGTTTCGGCTCTTTCTGGAGAAGGAATTGCTTCTCTGCGGGAGGAGCTAGATAATTGCCTACCAGGACCAAGCATAAAAGTGCGGCTTCATATTCCTTTCGACAGGGGAGATCTAGTTGCCTTGCTTCACGATGAGGCAATAGTTTTAGTCTGTAACTATAGAGCCAGCGGGACTTTTGTTCTGGCACTAATTCATGAAAGTCAGATGCCACACGTTAGGTCTTTCTTGACCGAAGCAAGTTTCGCTTAGTTTCGATGCAGCTCTCAAGTGAGGGTTAGAATTTCTGAGCCCGAGTCAGTCACCACCAGTGTGTGTTCAAACTGAGCTGAGAGAGTTTTATCACGCGTAGTGACTGTCCATCCATCATCCCAAAGCTCCCAATCAATTGCTCCAAGCGTTAACATTGGCTCGATGGTGAACACCATTCCTGGCTCCATCAGCTGATCGAATAGTGGAGCGGCGTCGTAATGTGGAACGACAAGACCCGAGTGAAAAGATGACCCTACGCCGTGTCCTGTGAAATCGCGAACGACCCCGTAACCAAAGCGGTTTGCGTAAGATTCTATTGCTCGACCGATGACGTTGATTTCGCGTCCGGGTGCGACAGCTTTGATTCCTCGACGCAAAGCTTCTTCGGTTCTAGAAACCAGCAGTTGCGCTTGTTCTGACGCTTTACCCACGATGAAAGTCCTGTTGAGGTCGCCATGCATGCCAGACTTGTATGCGGTTATATCAACGTTTACGATGTCGCCGTCTTCAATCACGGTAGAGTCGGGAATACCGTGACAAATAACCTCATTCAGTGAGGTGCAACAAGATTTTGGAAACCCGCGATATCCCAGAGTGGAGGGATACGCCTGGTTAGCAACCAAATAATCGTGGGCGATCTCGTCAAGCTCGTCAGTAGTTACCCCGGGAGATAGTGCTGACCCAACAGCCTCGATTGCTCCGGCTGCAATTTTTCCGGCGCTCCTAATCAACTCGATTTGCTGGGTTGAATAGACGTCGCCCCCGTCATGAGCAGATGGCGATTGCTTGCCGACGTACTCTGGTGCAATGATGGTAGCGGGAACCGTTCTCGGTGGGCCTACTTTACCGGGAGTTAGATGTCCGTCATTGTTTCGAGGCACACACATAGTTTAGACAAGGATCGATGTGGCAGATAACAAAAAATGGTGGTTCAACCACAAGACAGGCGAAATTGAGGAAGGTCGCCGTTCACTCGGTCTGCATAGAGACGGGCCTTTTGCTAGCCCGGAGGAGGCGGCCAGAGCCCTCGAAATTTTCCGTCACCGCTCAGAGGCTTGGGCCGAAGAAGATAAGAGTGATTACTAGTCGTCCGAGAAAGAGTGCTCGGGTCCTGGGAATTTTCCGGCCGCAATTTCTTTTACCCACTCAGACACGGCGGCGTGGAGATCTTTTTGCATATTGGCATATTGCTTCACGAATTTAGGTACTCGCTCCGTTGAAAGGCCAACCAGGTCCGACCAGACTAAAATTTGACCGTCGGTCTGCGCACCGGCTCCGATTCCGATTGTGGGGATCCTGAGCTCGCGAGTCACTTCACCCGCGAGTGACTCTGGAATCATTTCGATCACGACGGCAAACGCGCCGGCGTCCTGAGTTGCGAGCGCATCAGCCATCACCTGCTTGCCCCCTGCGCCGCGACCCTGAACGACGTGACCTCCCAAACCGTGCTCAGATTGGGGGGTGTATCCAACATGACCCATCACTGGAATCCCGGCTCCGACAATTCGCTCGATACTTGCAGCGGAACGGACACCGCCTTCTAGCTTGACTGCATGGACTCCGGCTTCCTTCATGAATCTGACAGCAGTGTGGAGGGCTTCATCGGGATTGGCTTCATAGGATCCAAATGGAAGGTCTGCTACTACCAAAGATCTTTTCGCCGCACGAACCACACCTCGGCAGAGGGGTATTAGCTCATCTATCGTGATCGGAACAGTCGTGTCATAGCCGAAAACGACATTCGCCGCCGAATCTCCGACTAATAAGAAGTCTATGCCCGCAGAGTCAAAAATTCCGGCGGTGAGAAAATCGTAGCTGGTGAGGCCCGTTATTTTGATGCCGTCTTTCTTGGCTTTGTTAAAGTGTCGCACCCTAACTTTTTTAGTTACTTCATTCATGTCTGCGAGCCTATCGCGAGTTATCGAAAGAGCTAAGTGAATTAGTAATCGGGAGTCGACGGTCTCGACCAAAAGCAACGCTCGATATTCTTGGGCCAATTGCGCTCTGCCGGCGTTTCCACTCGGCGCGGGAAACAAGCTCTACGATTTTGTTGACGGTCTCGCTGTCAAAACCTTCTTCAATTATTTGTGGACCGTCCTTTCCCTCCAAAATAAGGAGATTGAGAATTTTATCCAACATTGTGTACGGCGGAAGATTATCCTGATCGGTTTGACCGGGACTCAGCTCGGCACTTGGGGGCTTAGTTATGGACCGCTCGGGAATGGGAGGCGTTGCTCCTGTTTCTCTCGCCAACTGATTTCTCCAAAGCGCTAAGTCCCAGACGAGAGTTTTGAATACATCCTTGAGCGGCGCATAGCCTCCGACCGAATCTCCGTAAATTGTGGAGTAACCCACGGCGAGCTCTGATTTGTTGCCCGTGGTTAGGACCAAATGTCCTTCTTTGTTTGCGAGACCCATCAGTACAATGGCTCTTGCCCGAGCTTGCAAATTCTCGAAGGCCAAAGTTTCGAGCCCAAGTTGTCTTTCAATAACTGAAACTAGGTCGCTAATGGGTTCGATTCGAAAATTAATTCTTTGCCTCTCCGACAGTTCATGCGCATCCTCGATCGAGTGGTCACTGGATAGCGCGCTGGGAAGGCCTACTCCATAAACACGATTTGAACCCACTGCATCCGCCGCGATAGTCGCACAAACTGCTGAGTCAATACCGCCTGACAATCCCAATATGACCGAGGGGAACTTGTTTTTCTCGACGTAATCACGGGTTCCTGTGACGAGGGCTTGCCAGAGAATGGCTAGGGAGTCTTTATTATTTGGCACTCGCTTCGGAATTGGAGAGTTCCCCCGCCTCCGAACCGTCACAGCGACGCGTTCCGTCATAGCGGGCACAGAAGCATCTTTGGGGCTTTCCGCAAGCTCGAGGTCCGTTACGAGTAAATCCTCCTCGAATCTTGAGCCCCAAGCGAGGCGTGTCCCAGAGGAGTCGACAATCATGCTGTCACCATCGAAGACCAGGTCATCCTGACCGCCAACCAAATTTACATAAACAATAAACGCATTCATATCTTTGGCTCTTTTCTTAACGAGAAGTCCGCGTACCCCGTCTTTGTCGTTTTCGAACGGTGAGGCATTAGGAACTAGCAGTGCGCTCAGCGGATACTCGCCCAAGGATGTCACTGGTCCTTCGGTGAGCCAAAGATCCTCGCAGACGATGATCCCAAAATCGGCTCCCCCTGCTCTCATTATCAGATTTTTTTGGCCGGACACAAAAGTCCGCGCTTCGTCGAATACTGCATAGTTGGGTAGATGTTGTTTAGCGTATGTCGCGACAATTTTTCCTCCGACTATGACACTGGCGCAATTTTGAGCGGTGGCCTGGGGGCTCGATCCCGCGGCAGAGCCCCCATGTTCTCCAGATTTTTGGGGATGCCCGATGATCACGGCCATGTCTCCGAGTCCGCGTCGCTTGAGCTCTGCGGCAAATCTTTCCAGTGACTTAGCCGAAATCTCGAGAAAATTATCCCGAAGAGCTAGGTCTTCGATTGGGTAGCCGGTTAGAGCCAATTCTCCGGTAATTAATATCTGCGATCCGAGCCTGTAGGCCTCCTCAGCTTTTTCGAGCAAGAATTTGATGTTCTTATCCCGATCACCAACGGTAGGATTGGATTGAACTAGTGCTAAGCGAACCTTTGGCATAGCAAGTAGCCTAGCGCCAGTCGGAAACACCTTCACATACGGCCTTAAGGGAAACAGATGGATAAACAAAGAGATTTTGTCTTGCGAACCATTGAAGAGCGCGGGGTAAAGTTCATCCGACTGTGGTTTACCGACGTTGTCGGCACCCTAAAGATGGTCGCCGTGGCGCCGGCGGAAATTGAGGGTGCCTTTTCAGAAGGGCTCGGAATTGATGGGTCTTCGATTGAGGGTTTCACCCGGGCTTTCGAGGCGGATGTCTTGGCACACCCCGATCCGACAACTTTTCAAATTCTTCCATGGAGGGGGGAGATCGACCCCACGGCTAGGATGTTTTGTGACATCACCACTCCCGATGGCCAGCCTGCTGTCACAGACCCCAGGTTTGTATTGAAAAGGCAGCTTGAAAAAGCCGGGGAACTGGGTTTTACCTTTTATACCCACCCGGAAATTGAGTTTTACTTGCTGAAATCCAGTGGCTTCGGAGACTCAGGCCCCGAGCCGGTTGATTCAGCGGGCTATTTCGACAATGTTCCCGGGGGTACTGCGCACGATTTTCGTCGACGAGCTGTCCGGATGTTGGAAGACCTCGGGATCTCGGTAGAGTTCAGCCACCATGAGGCCGGCCCCGGGCAAAATGAGATTGATTTGCGCTATGCAGATGCCCTGACAACTGCCGATAACATCATGACTTTCCGGACAGTAATTAAAGAGGTCGCGATTGAACAGGGCGTTTACGCGACTTTCATGCCAAAACCTCTCGCACAATTTCCAGGATCCGGCATGCACACGCACCTGTCTCTTTTTGAGGGCGACACAAATGCTTTTTTTGACGCGGGGGGTAAATATCAGCTCTCTTCGGTTGGCCGCTCATTTGTGGCCGGTATTCTTCATCATGCCCCTGAGTTCACGGCCATTACGAATCAGTTTGTAAATTCCTACAAACGTTTGTGGGGAGGCCATGAAGCCCCGAGCTATGTCACATGGGGGCACAACAATCGAAGTGCGTTGGTGCGGGTTCCACTATACAAACCAGGTAAAGGGCAAAGTGCGCGCATTGAGTACCGGGCGATGGACTCAGCTACTAATCCATATTTGGCGTTTTCGGTATTGCTTGCGGCGGGTCTCAAGGGAATCGCAGAAAGTTATGAACTACCTGCAGAGGCTGAGGATACAGTTTGGCAACTCAGTGAGGGCGAGCGACGTGCCTTGGGTTACGCACCCCTTCCCGCAAGTCTGGATCGAGCGCTCTCGCTTATGGAGGAGAGCGAGTTGGTGGCGGAGACACTTGGGGAACAGGTTTTTAACTATGTGCTTTTAAACAAAAAGCGAGATTGGAACTCCTATAGAGCCCAGGTTACTCCATACGAATTGTCCAGCAATCTTGAAATTTTGTAATCACTACTGGAATGAGCCGAGAGCCCGCCCCCCTGACCTCCCTGGCAAAAGTAGGTTTTGCTGGATTAGACGCAGCTCGGGAGAAGCTTGAGGTTCTTGATTTGCCCGCCGGGGACTTCGCAGTCGCCGCCGATCCAGATTTGGCCCTACAAACGCTTACCGACTTACTTGAGAAACGTCCCCGAGAACTCCGGAGGTTGCTGGCAAAAACCCAGCACCGAAGAGCCCTAATAACCTTGGCGGGCTCTAGTTCCGGTTTGGGAGATTTTTTGAAGAGGCAACCAGATCAACTAGAGCTGTTGCGGCATCCTCTGAGAAACTTGCCCGACCATTCTGGTTTTTTTCAAATTTTTAAGAAAGCCATGGCCAGCCTCCCGGCAGAGTCGGCCTCGATGGCTCTCCGCTCGGCCTATCGCCGAGAACTTTGCCGTTTGGCCATCTGGGACTCTAGTCAGGCTTCGCCAATTGAGGTAGTTGATCTGGTAGCGAGGTCTCTTGCCGATCTGGCTTCTGCGGCAATCGATGCCGCTCTTCTGATCGCCCGTAGAGACCAGGGCCTCTCAGAGGAGGAAGTACCGTTAGCGGTAATTGGTATGGGTAAAGCTGGTGCCTCCGAGCTCAATTACCTTAGTGACGTTGACGTTGTTTACGTGACTGAAGTGCCGACGGGTCAAGACCTCGAGTCAATTCTCGTGAAGGCAGATAAGTTGGCACGAGAGACCTCCCGATACATCATGGAGTACGGCTTGGAGCCTGGCCTCTGGGAGGTCGACACTAATCTTAGACCTGAGGGCAGAGATGGGCCGCTTGTAAGAACTCTGGATTCGCACATCGCTTATTATCAGCGATGGGCACAGGATTGGGAGTTTCAGGCGCTAATTAAGTCGAGACCATTCGCCGGCGATAAAGAACTTGGGGCAAAATATCGGTCTGCGTTAGAGCCTATGATCTGGAAGGCTTCGGCGCGGCCTGGATTCGTTGAGCAAGTTCAGAAGATGCGAGAGCGGGTAAAAAGTAACATTTCTCCGGAGGATTTGGACGTACAAATCAAATTGGGACCCGGAGGACTGCGAGATATTGAATTTACAATCCAACTTCTGCAGTTGGTTCATGGCGCTCAGGACAAGTCAGTTCGAAATCTCGACACGCTCGGTGCACTGGAGGCACTTCGTGGGGCTGGATATATTGGTCGGAGCGAGGCCTCGGAGTTCGAACAGGCTTATCGGGTGCTACGGGTTCTAGAGCACCGCATACAATTGTTTGCGCTTCGAAGAACTCACGTAATGCCGCGAGATCCGGAGAAACTGAGGGTTTTGGCTCGGCACACTCGACTCTCCGATACCGCGGATGGACTCATGGAGCTTTGGCGAGACACCCAACGTTCAGTTCGTACCCTCCACGAGCGCCTATTTTATCGTCCCCTTCTGTCGGCAGTGGCAGGGCTCAATGAGCCGGGTCTCGGTCTCACCAGTGATCAGGCGGCTCTGCGGCTCCAAGCCTCGGGATTTCAAAACCCGGTGGGCGCCCTTCATCATATCGAGGCTCTCACTCAGGGAGTCTCTCGGCGAGCCTCGATCCAGAGGACTTTGTTGCCCGTACTCCTGAAGTGGCTTTCTGAGGGTACCGACCCTGACGGGGGCTTGCTGGCGTTTAGGCAGCTGAGCGAAAATTTGGGCGAATCAAACTGGTTTCTTCGTATGCTGAGAGATTCCTCGGGAGCTGCCGAGAGACTAATGAACGTGCTCGGAACTAGCGCCTTTGTCGCAAAGCTATTTGGGAGAGTTCCAGAGGGAGCCGCATGGCTTGAAAACGACACCGACTTGGAGCCCCGGACACAAGAGTCATTGCATGATGAAGTCTCGGCCACTTTGGAACGACATCAGGCAAACGACGAGGAGTCGGCTAGGGCTTTGCGTGGATTGAGGCGAAGAGAGCTTTTGCGAATTGCATTATCGAGCATGGTCGGTGTCAGCGACATCGAGCAGGTTGGTCGTGCGTTGACAGATTTACATCGGGAGTTTATTCGGGGCGTACTAAGCCTTTCCACTCGGGAGGCCGACGGAATCGAATTTGCCATAATCGCCATGGGCCGGCTGGGAGGAGCTGAACTAAGTTTTGCTTCGGATCTAGATATTGTCTATGTCTTCCGTGATGTAGGGGCCGGGGATGTTGGCCACAGTATTGCGGAGGGAGTTGTCAAGTCAATTTCCCGATTTAGCGAGGATCCTCTTTTTCCAATCCACCTCGACGCCGGCTTGCGACCGGAGGGCAAGAACGGACCGATTGTGAGAAGTATCGAGGCTTACACCGCATACTACGAGCGTTGGGCGCTAAATTGGGAGGCTCAGGCTCTGCTGAGGGCAAATGAATTTGTTGGTAACAGCAAGCTATCTCGTGCCTTTTTGAAGATGGCCTCAAAATATCGTTATCCAAAAGTTTTTCCGGAGGAGAGTATCCGAGAAATTCGTCGAATCAAGGCCCGTGTGGAATCGGAAAGACTGCCGCAGGGCGCCGACCATTCTCGACATTTGAAGCTTGGAAGGGGCTCAATAAGCGATGTCGAGTGGGCCGTACAACTGATTCAGTTGCGTCATGGCCATGAGTTTCCAACGATCAGAAACGCCTCCACGATGCTTTCACTGGATTCGATCGAAAGTTGTGAGCTGCTTCCCATAGAGGCAGTTAGGGAACTCAGGGCTGCGTGGTTGCTATCATCGGAAATTAGGAACGCTCTTGTGCTCTTCGGTCAGCGTACTAACGATTTGCTTCCAACAGACAGGGTTGGGTTGGAGGGAGCAGCCCGGCTCATGGGTTACTCAGCAGGAGGAGCCAGTCTGCTCGAGGAAAATTACCTTCGAGCCACTCGACGCTCTCGATTAGTTTTCGAAAAAATATTTTA
>MDTG01147226.1_pt1 | contig 10695 bp, 5 predicted proteins | sample 811421 | NCBI WGS metagenome assembly MDTG01 (sample SAMN05326645, study PRJNA326480) | marine metagenome | isolation source: seawater | place: Pacific Ocean: South East | collected 2011
CGAATGGAATCCAATCAATGCTGAAGAAAACGAAGAAGAAGATTCATGATTGCTTATTGAATTCTTCAACAGCCTTTGTAACTTCTTCATCTTCCATATTTCTAGGTTGACTCTTAGCAACTTCAAACAAGTGAGCTACTAAATCGTCTGTTGGTTCAATGTTCCTACTCTCTAGCCAATGAATAATATTTGATCGTCCAGACATATGGCCAATTCTGATTACTTGCTCTAGTCCAAAGTCTCCAGCAGGAACACCGCTGTAAACCCTGTCTGCAAGCCACATGTCGCCCTTTCTAATCGCCTTGATTACAGCACTAGCATGAACTCCAGTGCCAGTTTCGAAAGCATCTTTTCCAAACACTGGGTAATTTCTAGGCAGTGGTACTTTGATGTACTCATTTGCCTTTTTCACATAATCATTTAGAAGAGATAGATCATTATCAATGACTCCCATCAATGATAGGTTAACCAGTGTTTGATCAAGAGGGGCATTTCCGGCCCTTTCACCAACACCTAATGCTGTACCGTGAATAACATCAGCTCCTGCTTCAACAGCAGCAATGTTGTTTGCCACTCCTAAGCCTCTGTCTTGATGTCCATGCCAGTTAACTTCGATATCTCGACGCTGATAACCTCCATCTTTGATGACTTCTTCATCAATGAATGAAAGCAATTTCTTTACTCCATTAGGAGTGACGTGTCCGCAAGTATCACAAACACACAATCTTCTAACACCTAAATCCATAGCCCTTTGATAAATTAGTTTTACATCTTCAGGCTTAGATCTAGTAGTATCTTCGGTAACAAACATTACTGGAACATCGTTCTCTACTGCAAATGATACTGCTTTTTCCATAGTTGAGACTAATTTTTCCATAGTCCAACCTTCGGTAAACTGCCTAATTGGGCTTGTTCCTAAGAAAGCACTAGCTTGAATCTCCATCTCATGTCTTGATTGCAAATCAACCAATGGTTCAATATCATTCATCAGAGTTCTAACTGCTGCTCCAGGGCGAATTTGGTAGTCATTTTCTTTGATATGGTTGAGCAGTGCATCAATGTGCTCTAGGTGGAATGGGCCAGCTCCTGGAAGTCCTAGGTCTACCTTTTGGATTCCAAGTCTTTCCATGTAACTCAATAACTCTACCTTTTGATCAATTGATGGGTTTAGAGCACTTGGACTCTGCAAGCCATCTCTAAGTGTCTCATCATCAAACCAAACGCCATGTGGATGATTCGCAGAATCACGATTGTAATCATAGTCTATGACATTCCAATCATAGATTAGGCTCTGTTCATCCATAGTGATTCACCTGTGGGATTGCAATGCTCCCCGCTTGCGAGATGGGGGCTTAGCGTTTGAACCCGTCGGAGAAATTTCATTCTTCTTCTTGGGTGAGCTTTGATTCTAATGCTGCAGCTAAGAATTCTTCTTTGTCGATAACTCCATCACCATTTGTATCCATAGAATCGAAATCATCCTCTAATTTTTTCTCAGTCAAGATCTCTTCTGCTAGTTCGGCAGGCATTCTGGCACTGAAAATTAATTCATCTGTGAATGAGTCCTTATCCTTAGATCTCAATTCCATTACACGAGTCCCCTTTGAAGACCTTCCAGATGTTTCTTTAGTTTGAATGGCAGAAATTCGTATGACGACACCTTTACCAGATAATAGGAATAACTGGTCATCTAAATCAGGAACTTGGTGCACTCTAGAGATAACATCTCCATCATTGAGGTTCATTGTAATTACTCCCTTGCCTCCACGCTTAGTAACTCTGTATCCATCCATTTCGGTTTTCGGTTCTCCATCTTCATCGAACTGTTGTTCACCATTTCTGATAGTCAAGATCTTCTCGCCCTTGCCAAGTCTAGTTCTCTTACCCATTCCTTGTTTTGAAAGAGTCAAGACGCTAGTGTCAATGTCGTTGGTTAGAATCATTCCAGCTAATGCTGCATCAGTATCGAGTCTAATCCCCCTAACTCCACTAGAGACACGTCCTTGAGTCCTGACGGATGAAAGGTCGAATCTACAAGCTCTTCCTAAGTTGGATACCATCACTACATTATGTTCATCTGTTCCACTTCTAACGGTGATAAGTTCATCATCTGCAGCTAGATTAATTGCTTTCTTTCCATTACGATTAATCTTGACATAATCAGAAAGATTGCTTTTCTTGATTACTCCTTTTTTGGTTGCAAATGCTAAGAAATGTCCGTCTGGTTCATCGATTAAATCCTTATTCAAAGGAATAATTGAAACTACATGTTCGTCATCTTTCAATCCTAAGATGTTACGGATGTGACTTCCTCTACTGGTCCTTGAACCTTGAGGTGTTTCCCATGCTTTCAACCCGTAGACTCTTCCTTCGATATATGGTACCTCATTGTCATCTTTATCTTTCTTTGTAGCAGGACGGTTGGTGAAAATTAGTAACCTATCTTTACTGAAACATGTGATTAAGGTTGTAGGGAAGTCTTCATTCTTAGTTTGAACACCTTTCATGCCCTTTCCTCCACGGTTTTGCATTCTGAAAGTCTCGGCAGGTAGGTGCCTAATGTAATTGTCATTTGTCAGTGTAATAACAATTGCACGTTCCTCAATAAGATCTTCTCTGTCCATTGAAAGAGGCATTGGATCGATGAAAGAACGTCGCTCATCACCATGTCTTTCCACCATTTCATCCATTTCAGTAAGTAGAATGTCGAGTCTTCTTGCTCGCGATGCAATAATGTCATTCAAATCTGCAATTTTAATTTGTAATTCATCAAATTCATTCTTGACCTTCTCTACATCTAATCGACTTAATTGATACAATCGGCGCTCAGCTATCGCTTTAGATTGAGGTTCTGTAAAGCTAAAAGCGGCTATACCAGGGAATACTTCATTTCCTTGTAGAACCGATTCAAATTGTTCTCTGCTGGAACTTCCTTTACCTACTGCAATTACATCATCAATCCGATCTTGTGCTTTGACGAGTCCTTCCAGAATGTGTGCTCTTGCTTCTGCTTTACCTAAGTCAAAGTTAGCTCTTCTTTCGATGACTTGCTCTCTATGTTCAACATATGTGTGAAGCATTACGGGTAGGGTTAGAAGAACAGGTCTTCCATCTAAGATTCCCATTACATTCGCAGAATAAGATTCTTGTAGCCGGCTAGATTTGAATAATTGATTCAAAACAGCATGAGGATCTGCATTGTTCTTAACTTCAATAACTACTCTAATTCCTTCCTTTGAAGATTCATCACGAATGTCACGGATTCCAATAACTGTGCCTTTGGTAACTAAATCAGCAATGTGTACTAACATATCCGCTTTCTTTACTTGGTAAGGAATTTCATGAATTATGATTCTTTTTCCCTTTTCATCATCATGAACATCGCACTTAGAACGAACATGGAATCTTCCTTTACCAGTTTTGTACATGTCATAAATTCCATCTATGCCATGGATCGATGCTCCAGTGGGAAAATCTGGACCCTTTACGTGCTCCATGTACTGTTCTATAGACAAATCAGGCATTCCTGTATTGCCTTCGCCTTCTTCTAAAATAGTCTCGACATGGAGACGGACTGCTCCAGAAACCTCTGTCAAATTATGCGGAGGTATTCTGGTCGCCATACCAACAGCAATTCCATCGCTACCGTTCAGTAATAGGTTTGGTAGTCTGGATGGCAGTACCGTTGGTTCTTGTTCAGAATCATCGAAATTAGGTTGGAAGTCAACAGTATTCTTGTCGATATCTTCCAACATATGTTTAGCTATTCGGTCTAGACGACTCTCAGTATATCGCATGGCAGCTGGTGGGTCGCCATCTATCGAGCCAAAATTGCCTTGGCCGTCAACCAATGGGTATCTCAAGGAGAATTCTTGAGCCATTCTTACCATTGTATCGTAGATAGATTGATCACCATGAGGGTGATACTTACCCATTACTTCTCCAACAGAACGTGCAGATTTGCTGAATTTTTTATCAGAGGTGTGCCCACCTTCGTGCATACCATACAATACACGGCGATGAACTGGTTTCAATCCATCTCTTGCATCAGGAAGTGCCCTTCCAATGATGACTGACATTGCATAATTAATGTATGAATTCTTCATTTCTTCATTCAGTGGACGATTCAGTAAGTTTGCTTCACTGCTTCCGGAATCATCTTCCTCGATATTTTCTATTTCATCAGATGTCAAGGTTGGTCACCTCCTTTGCATGACGCTCTATAAACGCCCTTCTATCGGGTACATCTTCTCCCATCAGAATCTCAAACATTCGATCTGATTCTTCAGCATCCTTAACCGTGACCTTCAGCATAGTTCTATTTTGAGGATCCATCGTAGTTGTCCACAATTGCTCAGGATTCATTTCACCAAGACCCTTGTATCTTTGAACTCCAATCTTAGCATTTGGATTGTCTCCTTTCAAATCTTCAATGATTTGATCTCTTTCTTCATCAGAGAAAGCATATCTGCTAACTCTACCTTTTGAAAGTTGGAATAACGGCGGTTGTGCAATGTAAACATGGCCTTCTAAAATCGCAGGCCGCATGAATCTCCATAGGAATGTTAGCATCAAAGTTCGAATATGGGCCCCGTCAATATCGGCGTCAGTCATGATGATAATTTTTGAGTATCGTAATTTCGCAGTATCAAATGATCCTTCATCTTCGGGATTATTCCCTACTCCTGCTCCTAATGCGCGAATCATAGTTTGAATTTCTTGATTTTGGAATACTTTCACTAGGTTGTGTTTTTGTCTTTCCACATTCAAAATTTTACCTCTAAGTGGTAAAATGGCCTGGATTCTTCTATCTCTTCCTGTCTTGGCTGAACCGCCTGCAGAATCACCTTCTACCAGGTATACTTCACATTCACTTGGGTCTCTTGATTGGCAATCTGCCAATTTTCCTGGAAGACCTCCTCCTTCTAGGACACCTTTTCTACGGGTAAGCTCACGTGCCTTCTGTGCAGCCTTTCTCGCCTTAGAGGCAAGCAATGCCTTTTCTATAATCGATTTTGCTACTGATGGATTCTCTTCGAAAAAATCTCCCAATTTTTCGTAAACTACAGTTTGTACGATTCCTGTTACTTCACTACTAACCAACTTATCTTTGGTTTGAGAAGAAAATGATGGGTCTGGATGTTTAACACTTACAATTGCAGCTAATCCTTCTCTAACGTCGTCGCCAGATAGAGCATCTCCTTTGAGCATATTTCTCTTCTTCGCATAAGAGTTCAAGCAACTGGTCAATGCTGTGCGCAGTCCAGACATGTGTGTTCCTCCGTCCTTATTGCGAATGATATTGGTGTAGCATCGAATTGATTCACTGAATGCATTGGACCATTGTAAGGCCAGTTCTATGGAAACTTCTCCTTTCTCAATTTCTTTTTGACCAGAAATATGGATTACTTCGGAATGCAGAATCTCTCTACCAGAATTTATCTGGGCGACATATTCTCTCAACCCTCCTTCGTAAAGATGGGTGCTTACATGGGGCTCTTCTGAACGGTTATCCGTAATTTCTATTTTCAGTCCTGCATTAAGGAATGATGTCTCTTTGAGCCTGGTATCGATTTGATCGAATTCGAATTCAGTAATATTTGTGAATATTCCTAAATCTGGTTTGAATACGATAAGAGTGCCTGTGTCTTCACAAGTTCCAATTTTTGCAAGTGGGCCCGTTGGCACTCCGGCTTCATATCTCTGATGATAGATTGTATTGTCTCTGTGAATTGTCACCTCCATCCATTCCGAAACAGCATTTACTGCAGAAACACCGACTCCGTGCAAGCCTCCAGAAACTTTGTATGAACTGTTGTCGAATTTACCTCCTGCGTGTAGTTTAGTCATAATTACTTCAGCAGCAGAAATTCCAAATTCTTCATGCAGATCCACAGGTATTCCTCTTCCATAATCTCTGACTGAAAGTGAACCATCGGGATTTAGACCTACTTCTACGAGATTAGTATGTCCGGCTAAATGCTCGTCCACCGAGTTATCGACAACTTCCCATATACAATGGTGAAGTGCCGAACCATCGTGAGGATCTCCGAGATACATTCCGGGCCTTTTTCGGACGGCCTCAAGCCCTTCTAGCACCTGTATGCTCTGTGCACTATAGTCTTCAGTCATCGACTCACCTCATCGTTTGTTTTTTGTGTAATAAAAAGACATCTATAATTTACTCATTTCCCTCTATGTTTTCCATCATTATTAGGTCATTTTTGATCTAGTATTATGGCTCAGAAAAACGCCTCAGTCTGGCGATTGAGCAGAGTGTTCTCGTACACAAACAATAGGGTGTCAAAGGGGGTATATGAACATACTCAAAAACGACTCTGAAATATGCTTATTTCTAGAAACAAAATCCTCACGAATATTGTCAAAAAAGCAAAAAAAATCAATTATTTAGTATGAAAGATTAATCGCAACCGTTAATGAAGAAGGGCAGGTCGCCGACAGCATGGCTGACCCGAAAGTATGCGTAGCACTCGATGGCATTACTATCGAAGAGATGACTGATGAAGCAGCACGTGCCAATCTTGCTGGAGCAGATATGGTAGAGGTCCGTTTCGATCGTTTGTACCTAATTCGCCCAGATCCAACTATTGCTGAAGAAGAAGAAGGAGAAAATGTATCTCTCCCACCTGAAAACGAGTGGGACACTTCTGACATGTCAGAAATCGATGTTGATGCAACTATTTCTTCATTGAAAGAAGGTTTGCCTTTACCGGTAGTTTTCACTGTAAGGCCTGTGTCAGAAGGAGGCTATTTCCCTGGTGTTGAATCTGAAAGAATTGCTATCTTAGAGAAAGCGATAGAATCCAAGGTATCATGGATTGATCTTGAACTTTCAATTGCAGAAGGTGACCGTAAATCCTTGCAAGAATCTGCATCTAAGAATGGATGTAAAGTAATCGCTTCCAAGCATGACATTAACGGTGTACCCGACTCTAGTGATATCGCATCACTGGTAAAGGAAAGTAAAGATTTAGGAGATATCGTAAAGTTTTGTGGCACAGCTCACAACCCTGTAGATGCACTACAGATTGTAGAAGCGGCGGTTGAACTGAAAGGTGAAGGTCTGAATCACAGTCTAATGGCAATTAACGCAGGAGGAGATTGGGCAAGATTACACGCTCCAATGCTAGACCAGAGTTTAGTTTTTGCAACAATGCGTAATGAATTCAGAATTTCAGACAAGGGTCTAATAAATGTCCGTGATCTAAGAGATGCATGGACATTATTGGAGTATTAATTAGGACCTTTTTGTTCTAAAGAAGGCACTAGTCCTTTCTCTAATTGCTGATTTTCAGCGGTTAGGCTTAATCCGGCATTCATGTATTTCTTATTCATTATAATGGGAATTACCAGTATGGCCATCAGCATGCCGCAGCATAACAAAGAAACAGTCCAATTTGGTAGGATTGTGGATCTTTCTTCAGATATAACCGAAACATATGCTGCAATCATGGATTCAGGCAATGCATCATTTGAATGAGAATTATTTGTATTATCGATTACGATGTTGAAATATTGAAGTGTCTCTCCTCCAAATAAGCCACTACTAATCTCCGGGCCATCTAGTGACACAGAGAAAGAAACTTCCTCGACGTTTTCATATTGATGTGAATCTCTGAATGTCTGCCATCCTGCGACATTAAAACTTCTCCATTCGGGTGGTATTTCACTTAAGTCGGCTTCATAATTCCTACCTCCCCATGCACCATGATTTACATCATAAGCGGCAGTATATCGATCATATTGGGATGTGGTCATGAGATATACATCTGCAGATGTAGGGTTACTTTCACCAGAATCTGTTTCATTGCTATATTCAAAAATTGTGACACAAACAGTAGTTCTTCTCTCATGGTCTAAATTGACTCTTAACGTTCCAACTGCATCTTCTCCAATTAGCATGGTTGTTTGGAAATCATCTCTGAGAAGAGTTAGTTCATTATTAGGGTCCATTGACATCCAATCATCTTCAGGACCGTAATACTCGATGACATCCTCGTCTTCATCGTCATCATCATTGTCTCTATCTCTATCTCTTCCACGCCTTTTCTCTTTTTCATATTCATTATCTTCGTCCTTGATATCTGGGACTTTAGCCAGGCGTTCAACGGTATTGTTCCATTTAGGAGTTACGAAGTCTCCACCGTCGCAATTAGTTGCAGCTGAAGAATTCTCAATTGGCGATAGTTCAGAGGGTATCAGCATTGGTGCTAGCATTACAATCAAAATTACAACTGCAATTCGAGAACCCAAGTTTACACCCCCCTATGGGGGGTGTTGTATAGTAGGGGGTTAATCTCCTTTACCTTCAACGCCTTCTTCTTAGAGGCTTAATGTATCCAGATGAATCACTGCGCCGTTCTTCTTTCGAAAGAATTCCTGGTGCAGGAGGTGGTGTATGTTGATCCATACCCAAAACTCCTCCGTAGGATTGAACCTCTTCAACATCATATGTTGCTGCCGCTTGCTCAGCTTCTTCTTCAATTTCAGTGGGGCTCCTCATTACTGCCCAACCTAGAATCAAAACAGCTACAATTAGAGCAAGTATGACCATTGATTCACCACTTGCATCGACTAACCAATCTTGCCAATCCTGAACTGAGAAGTCGGAAAGACTTGTCTCTTCTTCCTCTTCAGCAAGTATTGTCACTTCAATATCCTTCTCAACACAAACTCCCATTCCGTCACAAACCGATACTCTAACAGTACTAATTCCTACTTCTTCCCAGCTCGCAGAGACACGAATTCCATCTGCACCTGATGGGACTACCCAATCATCAGCAGGGTCTCCGTTTTCGTCAGTATCATAATCGATATCATACTCCCATCTAACAACAATTTTCGATGAAACTCTTTCATCTCTATCATTAGTTGTTTGTTCATTTACATTCAAATCGCGCCAAACAACATAATCTATGGTATCTTCATAATCACTAATGTTAGCGTCTAGAATTACAGATTCTCCTACATAGATGGTGTCTTGGATATCAAAATCGCCGATTATTGGTATTTGGTTAACGATTATAGTAAATGATTCTCGAGTTACATCTCCTGTTAGGTATGCATCTCTAACAGTTAATGTTACTGTGTAAGTACCTGGCCTTTCAAATGAATGCCATGGCGATGCTTCATGAGATATCGGAGTTGCATCTCCAAAGTCCCAAGAATATTCTACAATGCCATTCCAATTCGAACTGTTAGAACGCGGATCGAATTTGTTCTCAAATGCGCGGTCACCATCTTTTGTTCCAATGGAATCAAAGAACAATATTTGATTAGGAGTAGTTACAACATTTCCTTCATCATCAAATGTATGAGTGTAATCATATGTTGCTCCTTCAGACAAGGATGTTGAAGAAGTTACCAATTCTTCATTGTACAAAACATCTTTGATGTTGACTTCTATAATTGGTTTAGGGTTTTGAATTCTGATTGACAATACTCTTTCTTCACTTGACATTCCATCTTCATCATTTACGTATAGTACAACAAAATGTTCGCCTGGAGTCGAGAAATTATGAGTTACTACTGATTGGTTTGAAGTAGTTCCATCTGAAAAGTTCCAGAAGAATGTTAGATCACTCGAGTCTCCAATTTGCCCATCTGGATCATAACTGGTTCTGCCATCAAATGTGTAAGGTACGTCGACATTTCCATCTTCTACTCTGAAGTCAATAATAGGACTTGAAGAAGAACCGGAATCTCGTACAGTAAATTGAGCAACAGGTAATTGGTTCAATACTAGAACCATAATTTGAGTGCTGGCTATTGCACCATCGTTATCTGTTACTGTTAAATTTACATATTTCGTACCAGGTGAAGGCCAAGCAACCATTGGATTTTGTTCTGCAGACATCATGTCTACGAACATGTCATCTCTATCTACAACTCCACCGTCAAGGTTGACACCTTCGTCGAATTCCCAATTCCAAGTAATAATTTCACCATCATCATCTTCGAATAAATCAGGTAATCTAGTTGCAGTCAATGTTTCAGTGACAATAGTTTCAGAATAAATTTGTCCCGGAACACGATTGTTTACAATTATCTCGATAACCTTTGTAGCGGAGTTAACTCCATCACTAACTGTCAATGTTAGGTTATATGATGTGATAGCAGTCAATCCATCAGACCATAGGTGATATGCAGATGAAACACCTTTCCCGCCTTCTATATCTCCGTCACCCCAGTCCCATGTAAATTCAAGGTGACTAATCGGTACATTGTCGGTAGTTCTTTCCGCACCAAATTGGATTATTTGACCTGTTAGAATTGATAAATTGTCTACAATTATTTGTCCATTTACTGTAATTATTGGATTGGGTAATGTTGTATCTGTTACATTGATTGAGTCTATATCGACATCAGACCAAGTACCGCCTTGGTCTAACACCTTCAAACTTACATTGTATTGCCCGGTTTCCAAGTAAGGTCTAACTGGGCTCTTTAAAGACGATGAGTTGCCATCATCGAAATTCCAATAGTATGCAACAGGATCATCAAGATAAGGTAATGTATTGTTAGCTAATGATAATCCCCATGCATCAAATCCATTGCCTGTAAACTGAATGTTATCCCATGTTTGTGATTCATTAGATCCCAGGCTTGCGTTTGCAACAGGGCGCATATTATCCAAGAATTGAGCTCCAGTTTGTGTGGTGTCAACTACATCAC
>MDTG01398799.1_pt1 | contig 10695 bp, 8 predicted proteins | sample 811421 | NCBI WGS metagenome assembly MDTG01 (sample SAMN05326645, study PRJNA326480) | marine metagenome | isolation source: seawater | place: Pacific Ocean: South East | collected 2011
TAAATGGTGAGTTATATAATTTACTATTCATATTAATATTTCTTATGTTTTCAGACAAAATAGTATCATAATTACGTCTAGTATTTAAACATGAATTGATTATTTTGTAAATTAGATTGATAAATTCAGGTGTTCTATTATAAACAGCTACACCATTCATGTTCTTAGCTTTATTATTATATGATAACATTTTATGATACCCATTAGATATATGATTTTCTGATCCATATATCCAAAAATCTCTTGTCAACATATCATTTTTAATTGTATCGTACCAATCCATTGAGAGAATACAATCAGTTTCTAATAACATTATATATTGATATTCTCTTATATTATATGTAACTATACTGAAAAACATATTAGCAATTTTATTAATACCATTGTGGAGTCTTGATTCATCTATCTCTATTATTTTTATATTATGTATCTTACATAAATCCTTAATTTTATCGGTATGAGGTGTTTTATCTAAAAAAATTACTTTATCGGTAGCACTAGATAATGCTATTCTATTAATATGTAAAAATTTTTCAATCCTACCATTTATAATTTCACCAGAATGACTTTGGATAACTGTTAACATCTTATTTTCTCTAGTTAGTTGTATTTTATATGGAGATTTATTTTGCATTAATTTAACCAAATATTTTATTTTATCTAAAAGATGATTTTCCGTAACCGCTTATGACACCTTCCCTCATAGAATATATTCTTATTAATTTTGGATTTATCATTAATCTAGGATGTCTATATGTAAATAAATAATTTCCTGTAGTTTGTTTTTCATACAAACCCATAGAAGTTTTAATTATTATAGTATAGTATAAATTAGGACAATCATCTTTATGGATTTCTTTAATTAAAGCTAATTGATAACTATTGTTTTTTTTATAAACAACTGTTGTATCTTTTGTTATATTATCTGATATAGGCTCTAATTCAAGTTTATTTCTTATCTTATTATGAAAAGGAACATGTTCACAATCAATACTATTTACATCATAATTTATATTTTTTAACATATTTGATTTATATAATCCTAATCCTCCAAAAGCAGAATATACTTCTGTCCATTCCGTAATTATTCTTCCTGTTCCCCAATTTGCTTTTCTGTGAAAGTTTGAAAAATAACTTTTATTACCTTGCCATGGAACATTCTGATCTGGTAGTCTCATTGCAAATGCATCCCATGTCATACCTCTATTATTATATATACCATTTGCAAAACAAACATCCCACTCATCCCATTTATTTAAAGTATCTAATATTGCTGTAGTATTTATATCATAATATAAATCTGGATCTACAATAATTAGTAATTCAAAATCTGGATAATTTTCTCTTACCCAATCTAAAGCTTTTTGTCTTGCTTGTGCAATATTTTGTGTATGAAAATTATATTTTTTAACATTTTTCTCACTAGTATAATGAAATTTATTAGGAGATGTTTTTTTCCATTCTGCTAAAATTTGTGGGGTTGAATCAGTAGAATCATTTTCGTATAAATAAACGATACTTTCCTTAAATAAGTTAGAAATTTTTATCATATTTCTAATTCCTTGTGAAATACAAGATTCATTATTTTTTGTTATACCTATTACTGCTGTTTTTAATAATAAACGATCTGAATAACTCATATAATATAATCAAAATATGAATTATTTAAAATATGTACTCACTTTTATTTTTTTTAGTTTTTTTACTTTTTTTATTACGTCTACGAGTTTTCCTTTTTTTCTTTTTCTGCTGTTTATCCAAATTATTTGATGTAGGAGAGTATTTTAAAAACCACTCATCATATTCTTTTGTACCTCTCTTATTTTTTAATTTCTCATACATTTCAGCCTTATGTTGTCTTACAGACATTAATGTATCTTGATTACCAATACACTTAATACTAAATCTTTTTAGTAGACCTTTTTGTTGAAGACGATTCTTCTCTTGTACTTTAAATAGATATTGTGCCATGCACAAAATTCTATCCCGATCATAATAAGGTCTATTAGCATATATAAATGCTAAATAAAAACTTAACATAGTATCTATAGTAGCAACTTTTACTGGTTGACCTTTAATATGTATTACATTGTAGCTATGACATGCTAAAGGTTCATATATAAAACATATGGTTTCTGGACCAACCGTTACTTCATAATGTGGTGCGATAACTTCACCAACACCTTTTCTCTTATGAATTTTAACTTTTTTAAATCCTGAATCTTCTAATCTTTCTTTTAAAATCGTAGCAGCAATTTTAGGTCTTTCTGATAAAACATCAAAATCAGGTATCTTTTTATTTTTCTTTCTTAAATGTTTTGGCATATAATGAGAATACAAATCATTAGCGTATCCACCAAAAAAAACCAAACCTTGAGATATTAATGAATCTCTAGCTATATCATAAATTTCTGATTGATTACTTTTATTTGGTGAATTATTTTCAAATCCTCTTCTAAAACTGTCATAACCACACTTTGAATTTTCTAGTGGGTAATTTTTATTTAAAAGATTAAGTCTTTTTAATACTTTTTCCCATCTACTGACATCTCCTTTAGGTCTAGATAATTCTAAGTACATAGCCATTCTTAAAAAATTAGGAGGTGCATACAATATACCATTAACTTTAATAGAATCTTTTTTTATTGAATTAAAAAGATCTATATCCATTTGAGTAATGTCTGCTACTGGTACATAATTTACATAAACTTTAAATGTACCATGATGAACTCCTGCTTTAGCTTCAACATCTTTCCAACCATGTTTAGCATAAATATCAGCTAACGTTTTAGCATCTTTTAGTGCATTTCTAGAATAAAAATCGTAATCAGGTATTTCTAAATTTTTGTCGTAAAACTGATCACTTACAGGTAAAATATTGTTAATAGCAGTACCTCCATAACAAATACATTTAGTTTTACGTAAAAAATCTTCTACAGCTAACATAATTTCGGTAATTTCAGGTGACATTGCACTAGCTTTTTTAGTTCTTTCCTCTGCTTTATCAACCGCTTCTCTCAATATAGCTAGTTCTTTCTCTTCAAATGTTAGTTTTTTACAATTGCTCATATTATATATATAATATGAAGATAATATCTGTTATTATTATAGATGAAATTAAAGCTTGACAACTTTTATGATTTATTTTTGATTGTAGTGATAATAGCTAAAATTACTTTTGTTATTATTGCTGTTCGTATTAAGTACTTTGAATTCACAGACTCAAAATCTAAAGAGTCATTAGCTGAAATTTATAAAAGACAGGAGATTGTAGATTTCTTTGCATTGTTATTAATATATATTTTATTACTATATACATTTTTTCCTAGACGCAAACATTTAGATATTATTATAGGACATCATGAACAAATAATATTTTTTGCTCTAGGTATAATTGGTATTCTTCATTTAGATTGGAACATACCAAAAGAGGTCTTAGGTATTATAACAGGTAATAATACTAATAATCATGAATCTAAATATAATAATGTTACTACTAGTAGTTCTAAATTAAACTAAACAATTAATAAAATAATTAATATTATTAATTGTTTAAACTGTGAAATTGTAGTAACTAGATTGAGTTACTCTAGGTGCATATGATAATGCAGGATTTTGAGGTGTAGGAGAATCAATAGTAACTTGTACATAACGTAAAGTTTCTGGTTTTAATACAAAAGCATATCCAGCACTCGCAAAAAACTCTTCATAAAACTCTAAATTAGAATCATAATTTTGGTAACACATGCCTACCATTTGTACTCCATATTTCATTCCTAATGCAGCAGAAGGATTTGTAGCATTATCAGACACATCTGGTAATTCAATAGTCATGTTCTTTTTATTATATTGTACTAATTCATTAAAATCAGGTGTATATTTTACTTCTGATTCTGTTAAAGATCTCATAAATACTGAATTACTACCAATGTTTACTAGTTCTTCTAGTTTTGTACCTTCAAAATATGGATTAGCTTTATCTACAATAATTATAGCTTTATTTACAAAATTTGCAATTGGTTCAAAAGCTAAACTTCTTCCATTATTTTCATAACTATATTCCTTTCCTAGTAAATGATCACCAAGTTGATTTTTTAATGTTTCTGTCATAGAATCATATATAGAATCATTTTTACTCATGATTCTAAAATTCAAGAAAAGAGGATCATTTGGATTAGGACATGTGTCGCCAGCATATGCATAACTAGCAACTATTTGCATTGCTTTATCAAATTCTACGTAATTATATGACTCTTTAATTAAGAAACATTGAGGTTCTTCAACTGTATAATCACAAGGTATAGATGATACTGCTACTACAGGTTTATCATTTACTGAGTAAATCTCAAAATCTAAAACTCTAACACCTTGTTTAATAACATTTTTTAAACCACATGTATCTACAAAAGTATTTTTAAAATCGCCAATAGCACAACAGTTATAAGCAGTTTTGACGTAAAAATCACGTAATAGGAATCCTTTAAATTTACCATCTTCAATGTTTATTGAAGATACTTTTCCCATGTCAGTGTAAACGTCCTTTAATGTATCGCAATGACTACTTATATAAGTAGATTTAGAATACATATACATTATTACTGCTACAATGATAATAGTAACCATAACCATTACTAACCATTTAACTTGAGTACTTGCTTTTTGTTGTAATAACGTTTTCCACATTGTTGCTCCTTGAGTAGTTTGTGTTGACATCTTATATTATAAATATAATTTAATTTAAGAAATTAAAATATATAAATACAAAATGTCTTAAAATATAATATACTAAGTATATTAATAATGCCAGGTGGTTTACTAAACTTGATTGCCGTCGGACAACAAAATATTATATTGAATGGTAGTCCTAAGAAAACATTTTGGAAAACATCCTATTCTAAATACACTAATTTCGGAATGCAAAAGTTTCGGCTAGATTTTAATGGTGTGAGAAAACTACGATTAAATGATAGTTCTACATTTACATTTAAATATCCTAGATATGGAGATCTAGTAATGGATAGCTATTTAGTTGTTAATTTACCTCATATATGGAGTCCATTGTACCCAATCAAAGATAATATAAATGAAAATTCAGATTTATGTAATACTTATTACATACCATATAATTTTAAGTGGATAGAAAATATTGGAACACAAATGATTGAAAGCATAGAAGTTAATGTTGGAGGTATGACACTACAAAAATATTCTGGTGACTATCTTACATCAATGATAAATAGAGATTTTTCTTATGAAAAAAAAGAATTAATTAATAACATGACAGGCAATGTTAAAGAATGCACTGATCCTGCTAATGCTGATTCTAATGTTACAAAAGAATATCCTAATGCTGTTTTTAATAATAGTCAAGGAGGTGCAGAACCTAGTATTAGAGGAAGACAATTATATATACCTTTAAATTTGTGGTTTGGACTTACTAGTAAACAAGCATTTCCACTAGTGTCTTTACAGTATAATGAATTAACTGTTACAATTACTTTAAGACCTATTAGAGAACTATTTGTAATTAGAGATGTTAAAAATCCTTATAATAATTATGAACATGTAGCACCAAATTTTAATGAACCTTCAGATCAGATGTATATATTTTTACAGACACCTCAAGGTGTATTAAGAGAAAGACCAGAGAAAGATTGTAATGATCAAACACTTTATGAAAATGAAACTATGTTAGGTCCTCCTGAAAGTACTGCTGAATTTCAAAATAGTTATGTTGATCGTAGAGAAGTTTGGGATGCAGATATTCATTTGATATCTACTTACTGTTTCTTAAGTGACGATGAAAGAAGAGTCTTCGCTGCTAATAATCAAGAATATATCATAAAAGAAGTATATGAGAAAACTTTTCATAATGTAGTTAATTCTAGTAAGTTAAAAGTAGATTCATTAGGTATGGTATCATCTTGGATGTGGTATGCTAGAAGATCTGATGCTAATATTAGAAATCAGTGGACTAATTATAGTAATTGGAAATTTCCAGTACGTCCTAATAAAGTAAAGGTTCCAACTAATAATACTACTGCTAGACAACCATGGTATATTGATTGTTCCTATGATCAAGAGGAAAAGCTAGTAAATTCCTGTGGAGAAGAAGTTGATATTAATTCAGAGGAAAATAAAGTTGATTGGGATGGTTGTCAACATAAAGTAAATGGAACCTATAGTAGTAGTTGTGCATATTGTATAAGTAATGGTGGTAGTAGAGGTAAACAACCTGATCCAAGTGAAGTACAGTCAGAGTTAGATCAATATTTATTTAAACCTTATAGTAATTTTCAAATTTCATTACCTACTAGAAATCCATACGCTAATTCTAATTTCAATATTTGGCAAAAAAGTGTTTCATATCAAGTAAGTAATCCTTTTCCATTTGATTCTAGTAATGATGATTTTAAAGCTGATACATATGAAACAATATTGGATCAAAAAGGTTATTATCCACCGTCAGTTGATATTATATGCGATCAAATTAAAGGACCTTACGTAGATGCAGCTGAAGTAAGTAATAATAATGGACTTTTCATTGAACCTGTTTGGGTTCAACAAGGATCTATAAATACTAATTATCCTTTGTATTGTAAAAATACTAATCCAGACTCTTCTGGACAAAATCTTAATTATCCTTGTGGAGAAAAATATAATCTTTCAACGTGTCAAGAAATGAATTATTATGGTGACTGGTGGGGATCACCTTATCACAGAACCACATTTCCATTAGCTTGGGGTAGTGCAGCTATATTACCTGGACCATTTTCAACTACTGGTAAATTCACTGTAGAAAATGAAAAACCAATTATAAAAACTTGTGCTATATTGTTGGATGGAAAATATAGAGAAAATATGTTTAATAGTGGTGTCTTTAGTTATGTAGAAAAATATCAACGTAGTGGTGGTGGGGGTGGTGAAGATTCTGATGGATTGTTATGTTATAATTTCTGTCTTCATACTAATCCATTTGATTTACAACCATCTGGAGCTATTAATATGAGTAGATTTTCTAATATTGAAATTGAAATTACAACACACACACCTCCTATAGATAAATTAGCACAGTATGCTAATATATGTACCGATGTAACTAATGCCGATGGTACAGTAGACAAAGTACAAATTGGTGTAAATAAACCTAGTTGGAATGTCTATGAATATACATATGATATCCATCTTATGGAAGAAAGATATAATATTGTTAGATTTACTGGTGGTAATGTAGGATTAATGTTTTCTAGATAGCTATGGATTATCTGGATCATTATCTTCTTTTGCCTTTACAGACTTTTCATTTTCAATTATATTTTTCCAAGGATTATTTAAAATATCTCCTTCTAATGGAACTAATGCAGGACCAAATAAATACACACCAGCATCTCCTACTCGTCTAGCCGATGAATTTATATTATCTTTTTTTAAATGTTTTAGTCTTTTGGTAATATTTTTGTTATAAATATTATAATCATTTATTGTAAAATCAAAATAATTTTTTCCACCTATCCAAATATTGGAACTTTTCTTAGCTTCATCTATAAAGAATTTTGACATTTTATATGAAGTATTTATTGCAATACTAGTTTTTGGAACTCGCATATTATCATTTACATATTCAAATGGTGGTTTCTCTGGATGAAACTGTACACCATATATAGGATAATCTTTTATTTCGTAAGCAGAAACATATTTTATTCCTTTTTTACCGCAAACACCACTAGAGACATTTGTTGCCGTAATATTAGCAACCTTAGCAAGATTTTTTCCTAATTTTGAATTTACAGCTATAGCATAACAATGTGCCATAAATATTGAAGGGAATTTTTTTTGAGCTTGTCTTTCTTTTTTTGTAAAAATATTTTTTATTAAACTCTTCTTATTTGTCCAATTTAAATTATCTGATCCTATGTCTCCAGCAGATGTCAAATATTTCCCTAACTCTTCTTGTTTTTTTAAACGGATGTTTTCAGCAAAAAATATTGCTGCCATCTCAAAACTCATGCACGTACACCAAACAGGGAAATAATTTTTTGATTTATTTTGATACATTGCGTAATTTAAAACATAATATAACGAGTCTTGATAGGATAAAAATTGATTTAAATTATGTGTCTTAACATTATCTACACCGCCTCCTATCAAAACTATACCATTTAGTTGACGTAAAAATCCTAACATTTTAGGTTTTGGTAGATCAAATTCAATTGGTACTACTAAAGCTCCTGAACTTTCTAACCATTTGACATAACTAGAAGCCATATATGAAGTAATAAGACTATCTTTTACATTAGTTAACCATGGAGCAGACATAATACCTATAGTTACTGTTTTTTGTTGAATAGACTTATTTATCCTTCCACATGATATATCAGCTAACTCTTGTTTCTTTTTCTTTACCGTTTTTCGTATTTTTCTTTTATTATATTTTTTTGATTTTCTATTGTATTTTCTAGTTTTTCGCATTATATATATACTATAATGTGAAAATATATTATTATTTTGTTGGGTCAACATCTGAACTACATGGTGGACAGTTACATCCTTTGATATGATTTCCGTATTGTCCTATATTTGCACCTAAAGGCCCTCCTACTTGAAACATTCCTGTTACTGATGGCCTTTCTTCATAGTCAACTGTAAACTGTTTTAAAGCACCTTGTGAATCTGTTGGAAATTGTGTTCCTGGTGCACCATAATTGTATCCACTGTTATGATCTGAAGAGTTTTCTACTGATTTTTTATAATCCTCTGCATTTTGTATACCATTTTGCATTCTATTTGATAAAATACCTCCTCCTCTAGCTACAGAATATATATTTCCACCTGATGGATTAGAGTTCATATCATAATAATGAAAATGAATATCACCACAACATCCCGGTTTTACTTCGTCTAAATTTCCATTATTTTCATCTGGGTTAATGTAAGGTGTACTATTAGTATTTTTAGCTAAATTGTCATTATCATTTTTTATAGAATCAGGTAATTCTATATTACCTTTTTTACTATCTAATTTTGATTGATAATCAGACATATCTTTATTACCGTCACTAGGATTACTAGCTTCAAATGTTTGTAACGGTTTTGGAGTATGAATTTTACTCAAGTCACTATTATCTTCTATTATTGAATTATCACCCCATTCAGGATTAATAGATCCATCACAATTTACTCTAAACTTCTTAAATCCACAACCCATACACTGTGAATCATATTTACAATTAGCATAAGGTGATGCATCGCTACATTCATATGGACAGGTCTTGTAACAATTACCATTTTCATCTTTCTCAATTTGTGAACTACAATTTCCGTATAACTGAGTTGGTGCTTTACAACCTGTCATACAATTATCTTTTTCATTTTCAATTTCATTTATATTTTTGTATGTTTCTCTAATTTGTTGACTACAGCTTCCAGCTAACAAAACTAATATTACTATAGCTCCTAATATAAATATAACCTTTTTCATATAAGTTATAATTAGATTAATTATTTGCAAGTGTAGTATTTAATTGTTGAGTTACTAAACCAAATGTTGTACATTTTGGCATATCTTTAATTTCTCTAGCACCTATATAAGTACATGTACTTCTTACACCACCTAAATAATCCTGTACAGTATCATCAAGAGAACCTTTATATGGAATTAACAATTCCCTACCTTCAGAAGCTCTATAATTATTCATTTTACCATAATGAGTTTCCATGGCTTTCTTAGAACTCATCCCATGGAATGCTTTATATTTTTTACCGTCTTTTTCAACAATATCGCCTGCTGATTCAAAATGTCCAGCAAATTGACCACCTATCATTACAAAATCTGCTCCACCACCAAATGCTTTACTTACATCTCCAGGACATGTTATACCACCATCAGCTATTATTCTTCCACCTACACCATGTGCAGCATCAGCACACTCCATTACAGCTGATAACTGTGGTACTCCTACTCCTGTTTTTAGTCTAGTTGTACATGCACTTCCTGGACCTATACCTACTTTTACAACATCAACACCACCATTTAGAATTAATTCTTCTACCATTTCTCTAGTAGCGACATTACCTGCTACAATCCTTTTATTAGGGTATCTCTCTCTGACTTTTAAACAAAAGTCTACTAATGCTTTAATATATCCATTCGCAATATCAATACAAATCCAATTACATGAAATTTTATCAAGTATTTTTGTTAATTTTTCATAATCCGTATCTGATATACCTGTAGATACCATAAATAAATCAGGATCTAGTGTAACAAGTGAAAATACTGTTTCCCCATCATCTGTATACACCCTTTTGGAAATGGCCGTTTGATAATCTTCTAATTCATAAAACTTATTCATAGCAGTAATAATCTTATGTTGAGATAATACCTTATACATTTCAAATGTACCTGTTGTATCCATATTAGCACTAATAATTGGAATACCTGTCCAGTCTGGAATATTTGATTTAGCAGAGACATCTTTTGAAGAAAATTTAAATGTTCTATTTAGATCAACTTGACTTCTTGATACCAATGTTGATCTCTTAGGACGAATTAAGACATTATTATAGTCTAACTGAGGCTTATAGTCTATTTTAGTCATCTATACTATTCACATGCTAATAATTTTAACTTGTTTCAATAATTATATTTTATACATTATATATATAATTAATGTCAGATTCAACAGATACAGATTA
>MDTG01405671.1_pt1 | contig 10695 bp, 8 predicted proteins | sample 811421 | NCBI WGS metagenome assembly MDTG01 (sample SAMN05326645, study PRJNA326480) | marine metagenome | isolation source: seawater | place: Pacific Ocean: South East | collected 2011
GCAATGGCCATAGCATCTTCGGTAAGCTGTAAAGGCTTAAAGGTATCTACCATTACTGCCAGTTCCTCGGTTTCGGTTTTACCAATGCTTCGTTCTACTGCTCCTGGATGCGGCCCATGAGGAATTCCTGCTGGGTGCAGCGAAATATGCCCGGCTTCAATATCATTCCTGCTCATAAAATCACCGTCTACATAATACAATACCTCATCACTATCTATATTACTGTGACTATAGGGTGCTGGAATACTTTCTGGATGATAATCGTATTTACGCGGACAAAAACTACAAACTACAAAAGCATCGGTTTCAAAAGTTTGGTGTACCGGTGGGGGTTGGTGAATTCTACCTGTAATAGGTTCAAAATCGTGGATAGAAAAAGCATAGGGATAGTTATAACCGTCGTAGCCCACAACATCAAATGGATGCGTGGCATAGACCGTATCAAAAATTTCTCCTTGTTTTTTTATTTTGATTAAAAAATCACCTTTTTCATTATTCGTTTCCAATTCATAAGGTTGTCTTAGATCACGTTCACAAAAAGGCGAATGCTCTAATAATTGCCCAAACCAGTTTCGATATCGTTTCGGTGTATATATTGGTCGTCTGGATTCTACAATAAAGAGTCGGTTATCTTCTGTATCAAAATCGATTTTGTAAATGGTCCCTCGAGGAACCAGGAGATAATCACCGTATTTAAAATCGAGATTTCCTAAATGCGTCCTTAATTTCCCGCTACCCCTATGAATAAATAAAAGCTCGTCACTATCGGCATTTTTATAGAAATAATTATCAGTTGATTTCTGTGGTGCTGCCAGAATAATATCGACATCACTATTGGTTAAAATAACCTTCCTACTTCCTAAATAATCACGTGTTGGTTTTACCTGAAAACCTTTTAAACGGTAAGACTTTAAATTATTTACTTTTGAAATTACAGGTTTTACACTATAACTTTTTCTAACTTCTTTAACCTGTGTAGGCCGCTGCTCGTGGTAAGAGATCGAGGACATCCCGTCAAAACCAATGGTTCCAAAAACCTGTTCGTAATAAAGACTCCCATCCGGTTTTTTAAAAATCGTATGTCGTTTATGTGGAATCTTACCTAACTTATAATAAAAAGGCATAATTAAATATTTAATTAGACTACTTTCCGATAGCTAAAATTATAAAATTATCAACAAAAGGCATATAAAATTAACTAATAATAAATTTATAGAAAATAATTATATTCTTTCTTAAATGAAATGTAAAACTAGGTTTTAATACGCTAAATTAGTTTGTAAGCAATTACCCCCAATATCGAATAACTTATAAAAGCACATTGAATGAGTGATATTAAACTAGGAATTTTAGACCAATCTATCGTTCGCACCAGTTCTACAGCCAGGGAAGCGGTTAAGGAAACTATAGAAACTGCTATCCTCGCCGAAAATTTAGGCTATCATCGTTTTTGGATTTCTGAACATCATAATTCTACATTTATTGCCGGCTCTGCTCCAGAAGTATTAATGGCAAGATTAGGAGCTGAAACTTCACAAATTAGATTAGGTAGCGGCGGAGTTATGCTACCCAATCACAGTGCTTTTAAAGTAGCTGAAAATTTTCGAATGCTGGAAGCTTTATATCCCGGTCGTATCGATCTTGGCATTGGCCGTGCTCCCGGCGGGGATGGGGTTAGCGCAAAACTTTTAAACCCTTCAAGCACATTTCAGGAAGACGATTATATTCAGCAGCTTCAGCAGCTAAATCATTTTTTTAGGGATCATACACTTGTAAACAATTCTCCCGTATATGCTATTCCGCAGATAAAAACAATTCCGCAGCAATGGATTTTAAGTAGTAGCGGTGGCAGTGCGAGGATTGCCGCCGATCTTGGATTAAACCTTGCTGTGGCCAAATTTATTAATGGCAGTGTACCCCCCAGCGTGGTGGATCGTTATCGTAAACATTTTAAACCTACCGAAGATCAACAGGAACCTAAAGCTTTAATCGCATCTTTTGTTATGTGTGGGGAAACCGAAGAGGAAGCTAACCAAATGCGTAAGTATATCGATTATATTTTATTGCAATTCGACAAAGGAAACTACCAAAGCCTACCGGAATTTGAAGACATTAGAAATCATCAGTTCACTTCTTTTGAAAAACAGCGATTGCACTATAATGCAGGCCGAATAATCTCTGGCACACCAGATCGTGTAAAAGAGAAAATCACCAATTTGGCAAAGGATTTTGAGGTAGATGAAGTGATTATTTCTACCATGAGTTTTAATAAAGAACTGCGTTTAAAAAGTTTTGAGTTGGTTGCTGAAGCATTTTCAAAAAGTAGCACCTCCTGAGGTGATTTTTAGCGTAAATTTATAAAAGTCGGGAAATACATGCTAACCGCGAGATATGAACCGAAAAGACTCTTTATAATTTCGAGTCCTTTTAGGCTTATCTTTCCGGAATTGTACAGAAATCTGTTTTATGCTAGAACTTAGATCGCTTCGCTATGAGCACTTAGAATATAGAAAAGAGAGAATAGACGAGAGAGTCAAGAGCCAGGAATCTAAAATTTGAAATACTGAAATTTAAATCTTTTTAAGCTGATGGCCTTTTCTATTCACTAATCACCGTAAACCATCAACTTCTTTTTAAATATTGAATTCAAAAGTGAATCCTCTGGATCATTAGCAAGCTTTGTTATTAAATACTTTGGCGATGCCAATAATGCTTAAAAATGCCAAAGTATAAGCAACTATATCACCCCAGTCGAAAGAAGAACCCAAAACCATAGTTGTAAATGTAGATCTTGGGATGCCCAGTATTTTTAGAATCTTTAGGTATTGTAAAAACTCGATAAAATAAACCAAAAGCAACACAAAAATGGCCACTTTAAATTGTTGCCACTTAAAAAATGTAAGCAGAAAATAGTAGATTAAAAATACCACCAGATAATCTCCAAGCACATTACGTATAAAACCACCATTTATAAATCGAGCTATTAAAAATTCGATAATAAAAATCGATAAGGAAATTAAAAAGTATTTTAATTTGAAACGCATTAAAACCAGAATCCTAAACTAAAAAACCACTGACTTTCCTTTACTTCTGGCGAATAAGAGTATTTTACTTCCATTGGGCCTAAAAAGGTTTCCACCCCATAACCTAAGGCGTAGCCAGAATAATCTGGCATGGACAACCAGTTTCCAGAGGAATACAATTTGTTCTCTACATTAGCAAAATTACCACTTAAGGTGATGTGATTATTTTTGAATATTTCAACGTCCACTTCAGCCAGACTTTTTATGTAACTATCGGCTCCTAAGCTAAGAAAATCATACCCATAAAATGGCACCATATTATTTATTAGGTTATTCCCGTAGCCGCCTAAAAAAAAGTCTAAACTTTGCTGTTCGCTATCGCCAATTTTAAATCCTGTTTCAGAAAAGATGCGGACACTAAGATTCTTTATCGGCGTAAAAACATAGCCAATTTTTCCTTTAGCGATAGAAAATTCATTAAAATCGTCAATAGAAGAAAAAGGATAAATATGAAAATCACCATGAAAATAGAATCCCTTTTTTGGATAATATTTATTATCAAAAGAATCATATTTTAAATATCCAAAAGCACTGTAATAATGATTATTCTCAAATTCAGTTCCGGGAACGTCTACATCTTCTCCCTCGCTATTAATAGTTTCTGAAGAGATCTTTAAATATTTATGTTCTGCCCCCATCCCCAGCGAAGCCACCTGCTTAAACAAAGTCTCTACATAAAATTGATTGGTAAAATCTTTAAAATCGACATCAATCTTATTAACATTCAAATCACCTCCGTTAATTGCGTCCTGTATGAGCGCATAATCTACCGGAGTATTAAAGGAATTAAAACGTGATTTCATACCTATACTCCAATAATATCCTTTATCGATATAATACTGAAAGTTATACCGAACATTTTCTCCCACGATTAAATCTAAAGAAGTAACATCGTTCGTAAAAATTGAACTTTTTCGTGTTAAATTTACCAGCGCCGCACTGCGATACAACTCGTCGTAATGCAAGGCTAATTTTAGAAAAGTTTTATTATCACTTTCATCCAAATTAAGGTTTAACGTATAAGTATCTTCGCCATTATCCTGAGTTAGAAAGTAGTTAATCTTATCAAAATTTCCAGTGGCCGATAAAAAATCTATGCTTTCGTTTATCTGAGAAAGACTAAACTTACCAGGAGTTTGCAATCTAAGCCTCCCCATAATAAAAGATCGTGGATAATTTGTATTTCCTGCGAGTTCAATTTGGCTTAAATGAAGTGTATCTACAATTTTTCTGTGATAAGGTTCCGGATGGGATTTTTGCTTTTGTGCCAATTGTTTTAATGCCGAAATTCGCTTGTCTCCCGCTACCTTTCCGGAATCGATAATGGCTGAACCTTCTTCAAAAGACATAATCGAAAAACGAGCAATATTGGGTCGAATATAAATATCTGTAAGCGGAATTTTATGCTTCATATCATTAATCGTCCTGAAATTACTCACCTGAGTAAAAATATCGAATACCCCTTTTAAGTCTTTTCGGTTAAGTAACGAATCCTGGACATCTACCCCAATAATAATATCGGCACCGCGACGTCGTAATTCTTCTACCGGATAATTATTAACCACTCCACCGTCAATGAGCAGCCTACCATCAATTTTTACAGGAGAAAAAAGGGAAGGAATAGCTCCGCTAGCCGCTACAGATTTGGCAAGAGAACCTTTATCCAAAATAATTTCGGCACCGGTTTCTACATCTGCTGCGACACAAAAAAACGGAATTGGTAATTTTGAAAAATCAGTTTCATCGTCCAGATGCACCGTTAAACCCGACATTAAATTGTAAATATTTTGCCCTTTACTTAAGCCCGAAGGAAAGCCTAGTTTAAAATGATCAAAAGGAAGTGTAAGAGCATAACGCTCTGTATTTCTCTTTTCATAAAATGTCATCGATTTTCGTGGAATTTCATCCTGAATAAGAATATTGAAATTGGTATTTTTTACGATAGAATCTAATTCGGATGCCGAATATCCCGAAGCATACAAACCTCCAATAATTGCACCCATACTGGTTCCACCAATATAATCGATGTGTACACCCGCTTCCTCAATTGCCTTTAAAGCACCAATATGTGCCAGTCCCTTTGCTCCACCTCCACTTAAAACAAGCCCTACTTTTAATTTTTCTTCCTGGGAAAAACTTAAAAGTGAACTACAGAAGAATAGGATGCAAATGACTTTTTTCATTTATTCTGAAGATTCCGGATGATAATAATCGTAAACAATTCTAGCTTTAGCACTTCCCACAACATCTGCCAGTGATTTCTCTGAAGCTTCTTTTACCCGTTTAAGAGATCTAAAGCTTTTTAGTAATTCTACCACTGTTTTCTCTCCAATTCCTTTAATCGAGTCCAGCTCTGTATTTAACGCAGATTTACTACGTTTATTTCGATGGAAAGTGATACCAAACCTATGTGCTTCATTTCTTAACTGCTGAATAATCTTTAAGGTTTCAGACTTCTTATCTAAATACAAGGGTACCGGATCACCCGGATAAAACAACTCTTCTAATCTTTTAGCTATCCCAATTATGGCTACCTCCCCTCTTAAGCCTAAAGTCTCCAAAGCTTTTAAACCACTTCTTAACTGACCTTTACCACCGTCTACAATAATAAGCTGCGGTAATTCTTCACCTTCGTTTAAAAGACGCTTGTACCTTCTGTACACCACTTCTTCCATCGAAGCAAAATCGTTAGGTCCTTCAACAGTTTTGATATTAAATTTACGATAATCTTTTTTACTTGGTTTGCCATTTTTAAAAACCACACAGGCCGCCACTGGATTTGTTCCCTGAATATTAGAATTATCGAAACATTCAATATGCCGCGGCTCAACGCTTAAACGCAAATCTTCTTTCATTTGTGCCATTACCCGATTTACATGCCGATCTGGATCTACAATTTTCATTTGCTTAAATCGTTCCTGTCGGTAATATTTTGCATTCCGCTCAGACAATTCTACAATTTTACGCTTATCCCCCAATTTAGGCACTGTTACTTTTATATCATCACCGGCATCTACCTTAAAAGGCACATAAATCTCTGGTGATTTTGAATTAAATCGCTGCCTAATTTCAGTAATCCCCAGTTCCAGTAATTCTTCGTCGGTTTCATCCAGTTTTTTCTTCATTTCTATGGTATGAGACCTGATAATCGAACCATGCATTAACTGAAGAAAATTCACGTATCCATACCCCTCGTCGCTAATTACAGAAAATACATCTACATTATTGATTTTAGGATTAACAACTGTAGACCGGGATTGGTAATTTTCTAAAACTTCGATCTTATTTTTTATTCGCTGTGCATCTTCAAACTCCATATTTTCAGCATGCTCCTGCATTTGCTCTCTAAACTGACTAAGCGAGTCTTTAAAATTTCCTTTTACGATTTGGCGAATATGTTCGATATTTCTGTTATACTCTGCTTCTCCCTGGTAGCCTTCACAGGGCCCCTTACAATTCCCTAAATGATATTCCAGGCACACTTTATACTTATTATCCCTAATTTTATCTTCAACAAGGTCATAATTACAAGTACGCAGTTTATATAGGCCCTTAATTAAATCAAGTAAGGTATTTACCGTTTTAAAACTAGTAAACGGCCCATAATACTCGCTCCCGTCTTTAATCAATCTTCGGGTTGGGAAGACTCTTGGGAAACGTTCGTTTTTTATACAAATCCAGGGATAAGTTTTATCATCCTTAAGCATTACGTTAAAACGCGGCTGTAATTTTTTGATTAGATTATTTTCCAGTAGCAGCGCATCGGTTTCCGAAGAAACCACGATATGTCTTATCTCGTGAATTTTTTTCACCATTACCCCTATACGATGACTATCGTGGCGTTTGGTAAAATAAGAGGTTACACGTTTTTTAAGATTTTTAGCTTTACCCACATAGAGAATCTTCCCATTTTTATCAAAATATTGATAAACACCGGGACTATCGGGTAAGGTCTTTAACTGTACATCCAAAGCAGGTATTTCCATCACTTCAAATTTAAAATATCTTTAGGCCATTTTGAAGAAATTCAGGGAAATTTGAAGCAATTTTTCACCAATTCTTCTTTCATTTTTTATTTCTGAATCTCGAATGTATTGCTGAAATTCGCAGTTTTAAAGGTATTTTATAATTCCTTAAAACCATAAAACATTTATTTTGGCTATCTTGGATATATGAGCGAAAGCAAAAAAAGAATTATTGGACGTTTTGACAAGGCAGATTTCCCGGTGCTGGATCTTGAAGGAATTTCGGTAAAAATAGATACCGGAGCTTACACCTCTTCCATTCACTGTGACGAAATTATTGAAAAAGACGATGTATTATACTGCAAATTTCTTGATGAAGAGCATGCGCTATACAACGGTAAAGAATTCATTTTTAAAGACTATGATATTATTTACGTTCGTAGTAGTAATGGAATGATACAAAAGCGTTATCAGATCGAATCAAAAATAAAGCTTTTTAATAAAATTTATAAAATTTCGCTTTCTTTGTCTTCACGCCAGGAAATGCGTTTCCCTGTTCTTTTAGGACGAAAATTTTTAAGCAACAAATTTATTGTGGATCCACAACTAATTGATTTATCATTTAACAATCAACACCAAACGAATGAACATTAAAATCCTTTCCAGAAATACGCAACTATATTCAACAAAACGCCTTGTTGAAGCGGCAATGAAACGCAAACACACCGTAGAGGTTGTAGACCCCTTAAAATGTGATATTGTCATAGAAAGGAGAAACCCAAACATTTATTTTAAGGGAGACTATATAAAAGATGTAGATGCCATTATCCCTAGAATTGGTTCTTCGGTAACCTTTTATGGTACCGCAGTTGTTCGCCAGTTCGAGATGATGGGGGCCTTTACCACGACAGAAAGTGAAGCTTTGGTAAGAAGCCGCGATAAATTAAGAAGTCTTCAGGTGCTTTCTCGCGCTAAAATCGGACTTCCAAAAACAGTATTCACTAATTATTCCAGAGATGTTTCTGGAGTTATTAGTCAGGTTGGCGGACCACCATTGGTCATTAAGCTTTTAGAAGGAACACAGGGTGTTGGTGTTGTTCTTGCTGAAACCAAAAATGCAGCCGAGTCTGTAATTGAAGCGTTTAACGGTTTACAGGCCCGAGTGATCGTGCAGGAATTTATAAAAGAAGCCAAAGGTGCAGATATTAGAGCTTTTGTCGTAGATGGTCACGTAGTTGGTGCTATGAAAAGACAGGGAAAAGAAGGCGAGTTCCGTTCTAACCTGCATCGCGGTGGTAGTGCTGAGGCCATTGAACTTAGTGATGAAGAAGAAATTGCAGCGGTAAAAGCGACCAAAGCCATGGGACTTGGCGTTGCGGGTGTGGATATGATCCAAAGTTCACGAGGACCATTAATTCTTGAAGTAAATTCTTCACCGGGATTAGAAGGTATCGAAAAAGCTACCGGAAAAGATATCGCCAAAACCATTATTCGATATATCGAAAAACACGCCTAATTTAATTTATGCCTCAAATCACCAAAGAAAACGTTCTGGAAATTCTGGGCAAAAAGATTTTACCCGGTAAAAGCGCCACTATTAATCTTAACATGGCGAAACTTTACACCACAACTTCTGTTGAAGTGCCTGTGATTATAGAGCGTTCTAAGAACCCAGGACCCGTAGTATTAATTACCGCCGGTATCCATGGTGATGAATTGAATGGGGTAGAAATCGTAAGACAACTCATCAGTAAAGAAATTAACAAACCTAAATGCGGCACTACTATTTGTATACCGGTAGTTAATGTGTTTGGTTTCTTAAATATGGCTCGTGAATTTCCCGATGGCCGTGATTTAAACCGAATGTTCCCGGGTACTAAAAACGGCTCGCTGGCCAGCAGGTTTGCTTTTCAGTTTGTGCAGGAAATTTTACCAATTGCCGATTTCTGCCTGGATTTTCATACCGGTGGCGCAAGTAGATTTAACGTAGCGCAAATACGCGTTAAAAAAGGCGATAAGCATAGTATAGAATTAGCGAATATTTTTAAAGCTCCGTTTACTATCGTTTCTACGACAATTACCAAATCGTATCGTGAAACCTGCTCTAAAATGGGGATCCCAATTTTACTTTTTGAAGGTGGAAAATCCCAGGATAGCAATAAAGAAATTGCAAAACAAGGAGTTGAAGGCACCATGCGTATCCTGGATCATCTAAATATGCTTAAATCTAAATTTGAATTACCTGATGCCCATGCCGAACCTATTTTGATTGAAAATACCACCTGGATGCGTGCGAAATACAGCGGACTTTTACATCTTAAAATTCCTTGCGGAAAGTTTGTTGAAAAAGGGGAATATATTGGCACGATTACCGATCCTTACGGGAAATTTAGGCATAAGATAAAATCAAGAAATCAGGGATATATCATAAATGTGAATGAATCACCTATCGTATATCAGGGTGATGCTATTTTTCATATATCAACCGCCTCAAAAGTGATCGATGAATAAGACCGGCCTCCGTAAAAAATACAAAGCTTTACGTATCGATCTTTCTCCTGAAGTTATTGAAGAATATAGTTTAAAGATTGCCAATAACTTACTTCAACTTGATGTCTGGGAAGGTGATTTTTATCACCTGTTCCTTAGTATTGCAGAGCAGAAAGAGGTGGATACCGAATTTATTTTACACATTCTTCAGGGTAAAGATAAAAATGTGGTCATTCCCAGAACCGATATCGAGCATAATAACCTGATCAATTATTTACTTACCGAAACTACCAAAATCAAAAAAAACAGGTGGAATATTCCAGAGCCCGTAGATGGAATAGAAATTCCCTCAGCAAAAATAGATGTGGTTTTTGTTCCATTACTTGCTTTCGATAAAAACGGCCACCGTATTGGCTACGGAAAAGGCTACTACGATAAATTTCTAAGCTCCTGCAAACCCGATATTATTAAAATAGGACTTTCTTTTTACGAGGCTGAAGAAGCTTTTCAAGATGTATACCCCAGTGATATTCCGCTTGATTATTGTGTGACTCCGAAGAAAGTTTATAGATTTTAGAATTTAGATCGCTTTTTTAATTTGAAAATTTGATGACGTGCTAATTTGATAATTGAAATACTATTTCCAGTGTAGAAATGAGAAAATTAGAATATAGACGCTACCTTTTTTATGCTGAATTTGGAATGCTGAATACTGAAATGAAAATCGGGAACCAGGAGACAAGAAGCAAGAGAAAGACCATACTTTTCGATTTGAAAATGTGGTGATGTGTTGATTTGCTAATTATTGGTATAGTATAGAAGCAATTTCTTTTAGAAAAAAGAACATAGTGTTTATAAAATAGAGGTTTATTATTCTGAATTTTAAATTTTGAACAAAATTCGTTGTCATTTCGACTGTAGCGTAGCGAAATGGAGAAATCTCAATAAAGATAGACGTTCAAAGTTCAAAAATTCAAGGTTCAAAAGTTGTGGTATCGAGAAGTCTTTGCAGAATCATTTACAAATTTTCTCTATTAGACTAAATAATAAAGTTATTCAAAATTAATAGGCCTGCTTCCTGATTCTTGCGTCTCTTCTCTATATTCTAACTTCTATCAGAAAAAGATCTCTCCGCTCCGGTCGAGATGACGAAGCAC
>MDTG01028682.1_pt1 | contig 10694 bp, 11 predicted proteins | sample 811421 | NCBI WGS metagenome assembly MDTG01 (sample SAMN05326645, study PRJNA326480) | marine metagenome | isolation source: seawater | place: Pacific Ocean: South East | collected 2011
CGCTGCCAAATAATCGATAGACTACCGAGTCCATCTTCGTCTGCAATCATACTTGTATCCACTACTAAGGCGTCACCTTCCTGCGCCGGGCCAATCAATTGGGCTGCTCCAGTTGGCTTGTCATTAACATTTTGAACTGGGCTTGATGTTGGACTTAAAATTGTTTCAAGGTTTCCTTGCCCATCTACATATGAGAGTTCAACCCGTAACTTTTTACCCACATGCGCTTCCCTCGGTGTAAAAGACTGGCGTGTCTCACCGGTTAAATTATACCATTCTTTGCCCGTTTCTGAAATTTGCCACTGTACCTGAATTTTGCCCACGCCGTCGCCGTCCATCACGGCGGAGGCGTCAATAATTAACGGGTCGTCTTCAATTGCAACAAAAGCACCCGTTTCAACGTTGCCTTGGTCAACGCCACTTCCAGAGACATCCTGTGTAGACGAATTTGAACTACCTAGGTCGGTTTCAGCTACAGTGGTTAATCCACTTGTGTCCACGGTACCAGATGATGCCCCACTATTTTTGTTGATTGTTTCAGGGTTGCTTACGTCTGTGGTGACAGAAGACGCAGTACTTGTGTTAGTCTCAACGACCTCGGCCTTCGGTTCTGGAAGGCCACCTGCAACTGCCTGGGCAGACGCCGCTGCAACAAAGCCTGCGATGATATACTTAAGTAGCCGGCGCATGAAAAATGCTCCCCAGTTAACTTCTTTAGTTTCAACAGTATTGTTGTCCACACCTTTATTGCAGACAGCATCACCACTAAATCGATTAGAAAGTCGCCTAAAATTAGGCGGTTGTCTAGGTTTTATGTACACAAAATGTGCGTTTTTAGCGATTTGATGTCGAAAAAAGTCTTATTTCCTGCATGAAAAACGTGACGAAAGCAAAGTATCGCGGTGCTAGAGCTGCTCTTCACCGACTACTTTCTGCGCAACTCGGAAACACTCCAACGCCTGCGGCACTCCGCAATAGATGGCAATGACGTGCAGTATAGCTCGCAATTCATCCTTGGAAACGCCGTTTCGGATCGCGCCTCGACAATGCAATTCCCACTCATGCATTTTTCCTAGCGCCCCAATCATAGTCAGATTCATCATTGACCTTGTTTTGGCGTCAATGGCCTCATCACCCCAGCCGAATCCCCAACACCAGGCTGTCATTGCTTCTTGAAAGGGGCGATTGAAATCATCTGCATCTTCAAAAACTCTTTCGACATATTCAGCACCTAGTGTGCCTTTACGCTTGGCGAGTCCAGTTTCAAACATATCGTCCATTGTTTTGCATCCTTTCGCTAGGGCGGATGTCGGTAAATAGCCATCAATTAAAACACTTTTCTTTTCGAGACTGCGGCGGTAGGGCACCAAGGTCAATAGTTTTGGTAAAAGTCAGCCTAAATTTTGGGGTCGACATCTGCATCTCAGCTGTTGCTGTTTAAGAGCCTCCATCGGGTAATTAAGTCATTTATCACTAAATGAAAGAGTCCTATTTTAGAAGCACAAACTAAAGACGTCTATTAAGCACATCTAGAGGCTTCCATTTGCCGAGCGGGAGGTGTATTTAAACGGCTGTGAATCAATGGGATCTGGCTATTTTGATTGTTCGACTGTTCTGTACAGGCTAATAACGTAATGAATATTTATAAAAGTGTGATGAAAGAGGTTCTTGTGCCGGTTCATCCAGCAGGGTGGCCCTTCATCTTCCTGTTTGTTCTGAGCAGTCTGCTGATCAGCTATTATTGGCAGCCCTTTGTTCTGCCGGGCGTGTTCCTTTGCTTATGGTGTATTTATTTTTTCAGAAATCCCAGGCGGACGACGCCTGTAACGGATAGCCTAGTAATTTCACCTGCTGATGGGCGGGTGCTTTCTACTGGTATTGTCAAGGTGCCCGATGATCTTGACCTACCAGCCGGTGATTGGAGATGCATTTCTATCTTTATGAATGTGTTTGACGTGCATGTGAACAGATCACCGGTCTCTGGTGAGGTGGTTGCCACCAGCTATCGCAAGGGGCAATTTCTCAATGCCAGCTTGAACAAAGCGTCTGAGAAGAATGAGCGGCAGAATATGGTGTTGCAATGCAAGAATGGTCAGAAGATCGGTGTAGTTCAGATTGCTGGGCTCGTTGCGCGTCGTATCCTGTTGGAGGCAGCCATTGGCGACCATCTGTCGATTGGCCAGCAATTTGGAATCATTCGTTTTGGTAGCCGAGTTGATGTGTGGGTACCGGCGACCGTTCCGGTGCCAGTTCTTGCAGGACAGAAAACTATCGCTGGTGAGACAGTCATTGCAGACCTGTCCGGTGTGATTCTGGAACCAACCCAGATGAGTGAGCGCTAATGACAGCGAAATATCCAAAACGTAGAGGTTTTCGTTCTGTTTCATTGTTCTGGCTGATTCCAAACATGCTTACCGTGGCTGGCTTGGTCTCCGGATTGACAGCCCTCAAATTTGCACTGGATGGCCGCTGGGCGGGTGTCATTGTGCTGGTGGCTTTGGCAGCGGTTTTTGATGCGCTTGACGGGCGAACGGCCCGTCGTTTCAAAACCTCCTCAGCGTTTGGCGCCGCACTAGATAGTCTCTCTGATCTAGTGGTGTTTGGCGTTGTACCTGCCTTGTGCCTATATCTTTGGGCTTTACAAGATTCAGGCCGAGTTGCCTGGTGGGCAACTTTGTTCTACGCGGTGTCAATCGCCCTTCGTCTTGCTCGATTCGACTCTGAGTTACCAAATCCACCTGAATATGCGAAAGAGTATTTTACTGGCATTCCGGCACCAGCATCGGGATTTTTGGTAATGATGCCGATTTGCGTTGAGCTTGAGTTCCAACTTGGTTTTGTTCGCGAGCCGGCCTACGTGTCTGCTTGGCTTGTGCTAATTGGCGCTGGGGCAGTAAGTGCGATTCCGACATTTGCGGGCAAAAGTTTGAAACTACCAGTTTCCACTGTACTTCCGGTACTGGCATTAGTTGGCTTGCTAATGGCCGGTTTAGTGACCCAGCCCTGGATTACATATCTTGTTATCACGTGTTTGTATGTTGCCAGCATTCCTGTCGCGATTGCTCGTTTTTATCGCGCTCGGGCGAAGGTGAACTCATCTGAGATATCAAATATTTAGGTTGACGCCAATCACTGACTGGATGTGGTCGGTTTTGGCCTTTGATCTGACGCAGTTTTACCACGGCTCACTTGTCGTTCTCGATGGAACAGATAGACCCCACTAAGGACGATGATCATGACACCAAGTATTGTACTTCCGGCAGGCAAGTCATTGAAAACTAGATAACCTAGGGTCGCCGCTCCAACGATTTCGACATACTGGAAGGGTGCTAATACATTAGCGGGGGCATTACTCATTGCCCAGACGATAAAGACATGGCCGATCGTCGCTGCCAGTCCCATACCAAAAATCCAGATGAACTCCTGCGTGCTCGGAAATAGGAAGTTAGTTCCAGGGAGCCCGATTGCGTTGCCAAGTATTAATGTAAAGCTCAATATCGCCACAGCAGCGATCGCGACTATAAACTGCATCTGATAGGGATGCACTGAGCAAGCGATTTTGCGTGTGAGTACCATGTAAAATGCCATGGCTATAGATGACCCTAAAGGAAACGCGGCAGCAGCACCAAATATCATAACACTCGGCTGTAGAATGATTACGGTTCCAATCATCCCCAAAATAATTGCTATAATTCTGCGGGCCCGGATTGTTTCGCCCAGGAAAAACGCCGATAAGACCGTTAGAATCATTGGTTGGGCGAAGTAAATAGCAATCGCTTCAGCCATAGGGAGATGCTGCAGGGCAGCAAAAAAGCAGACGGTGGCAATGGCAATGAGAACACCGCGTGCTGCCTGTATCATTAGCGTGTTTGGTGGGATTCGCCACAAGCGCAGATAAATGACAAATGGAGCCATCAGGCAGGCCTGCGTGATAAAACGCATCATTGTTACCTCTACAGGATCAAGCCGGCCGCCCAAAAGTTTTGCGAAAACATCCAATATTGGAATTATCAACATGCCCATACACAGTTGCAGGATACCTGTAGCCGTTGATGAGATCTTACGTTTATGGAAAAAAAAACTCATGCTGTACCTTCTTACACTTCAACTAGATTGGTCAATTGAAATGCCCTGTGAAAGTCCATCCAGAGGTTCGATTTTGATATAGTAGGTTTTGACATTTACGCTTTGATTCCATTACTAAGTTCCGCGGATTATTTTCTGTGTGGCTTGACGTGACTAACGAGCATATACTCGGATTAAATCGCTAATGAACGGGAATTTCCGATGGGTAAACAACTTTTAAATAAATGCCTTCAAAAGGGTATTAGAATGACCAGTCAGCGACATATTATTATCGATGTGATTGGCGAATCTGAGGATCATCCAGACGTAGACGAACTTTATCGTCGTTCTGTTGAACAAGACAACACGATTTCGATTGCCACTGTTTATCGGACGGTAAAGCTTCTTGAGGAGGCTAGTGTGATTGAACGTTTAGAGTTTGGCGATGGCCGTGCTCGCTATGAAGAGGCAGGTGAACATCATGAGCATCTTGTTGATGTGGAAACGGGGGAAGTTCTGGAGTTTTATCACGCAGAGCTAGAGGCTCTAAAGGAGCAAGTGGCACGTGAGATGGGCTATGAACTTGTTGACCATAGGCTTGAACTTTTTGGCCGCAAGCTGAAATCAAGCTGATTTTTCTGCCGCTTGTGATCCCTTCCTTCTCCATATTGCAATACGCAATAAAACATGGCCAAATTTTTATAAAGAGCAACGCTTAATGAAAACAGTATCTAACCGCAATAATGTGTTGCGGCTTGCTGCCGCTCAGGCGTTGTCTATGACAACGATGAATGTAAACATTATCAACACAGCGCTTGTTGGCGCATTGTTGTCGCCGGTTGCTTGGCTTGCAACACTTCCATTATCACTACAGTTTCTTAGCTCAATGATGACAACGCTTCCCTCTTCCTTGCTAATGTTGCGTTTTGGCCGTCGGCCAATTTTTATTACTGGTGTTTTGATTAGCAGCGTTGGCGCCTGTGGCCAGGGTTTTGCCATTGTTATAAACAGCTTTCCGTTGTTCTGCTTTTCGGCAATGCTGCTCGGTGTTGCGATGGGCTGCGCTGGGTTTTATCGTTACGCAGCGGCTGACAGCGTCAATGAAGTGGAAAAGCCACGCGCTATTTCGTACGTTTTGACTGGTGGTTTAGTGGCAGCACTGGTGGGTCCGGAAATCGCCCGCAATACTGTCAATCTCCTTCCAAACGCTCTCTATGCAGGTTGCTTTTTCACCGTTTGCGCAGTGCAGTTGATCTCACTTTTCTTTCTTATTGGATTGAAAATCCCAAAGCCGGCAGTCAAATCAGGTGCTGGTCGACCCATTGGGGCGTTTTTGCGGATGCCAGTTTTTGTTGTTGGTATGTTATCTGGTGCCATTGGTTACGGTTTGATGAGCTATATGATGACGGCAACGCCTCTGCAGATTGTAAATGTGATTAAACTTGGCACCTCTGCAAATGCGACAATCATTCAGTGGCATGTTGTGGCGATGTTTGCTCCGTCATTTATCACCGGCAGCCTGATTACTCGTTTTGGTGCCTCGAGGGTTCTATGGGCTGGCTTGCTTGCCTATATAGCCACCATGGTTACAGCGTTGAACGCCAATAGTTTCTGGCCTTATTGGTGGGCTCTGACTCTCGTCGGGTTTGGTTGGAATTTTCTGTATATTGGAGGAAGCTCACTGATTGCCAAAGTGGCATTGCCAGAGGAGCGCGGTAGGGTGCAGGGATTTGCTGATCTGGTTTTGACTTCAACTGTTGCGGTCTCATCACTAACGGCAGGAGTGTTGCATAGTCAGATGGGTTGGCAAGCAATGACACTCGCCGCAATCTTGCCGATTCTGATTATAGCTATTTGTCTTGTTTGGCTGAGCGTTAGCCTTAATCGTTCGGCAAGCAAACCTTAACCGCCAGTCACGCTCATATGGCGACTGACAGCTGGTCCTGTCTGATGTCGGTCTATAATAAAATCATGGCCTTTGGGTTTGCGTCCAATAGCCTCTTGAATAGAGGAATCAAGCGCATCAGGCCCCCCTTCGCGCAGCGCGGCGCGCAAATCAGCATTATCATCCTGACCGAGACACATATAGAGTTGGCCTGTGCAGGTTACCCTGACTCTGTTGCAGCTTTCACAAAAATTATGAGTAAGCGGCGTAATGAAGCCTAGCTTTTGCCCCGTTTCCTCAACCTTTACATAACGGGCTGGACCACCAGTGCGAAAAGAGATGTCATTGAGGGTAAAACGTTTTGCCAGATTGGCCCGGACACGCGACAGCGGCAAATATTGATCAAGTCTGTTTTCTGTTCCTATGTCCCCCATCGGCATAACCTCAATGATCGTCATATCAAAACCGCGGTCACCACACCAGGCCAGCATATCGCCAAGTTCTTCGTCATTCCCGCCGCGCAAAGCAACGGCATTGATCTTGATACTGAGGCCAGCGTCCGCGGCTGCATCCAACCCGAGGAGCACCTTGTCTAAATCCCCCCATCGTGTTATCCGGCGGAATTTTTCTGGGTCTAGCGTATCGATTGACACATTGATACGTCGGACACCGGCTGCCGCTAAATTACCAGCCATTTTCGAGAGTTGGCTGCCGTTAGAGGTGATTGTCAACTCATCAAGATTCCCAGCCTTTACCTCACTGCCTAGGCTTTCTATCAGCTGCATAATATTACGTCTGACAAGTGGCTCACCGCCGGTCAAACGGATCTTGCGAACACCTGCTGCCATGAAACGGTGGCATAGGACATCTAGCTCCTCAAGAGTTAACAAATTTGCCTTTGGTAGGAATGTCATCGCCTCCGCCATACAGTAAACACATCGGAAATCACAACGGTCGGTTACAGATACCCGCAGATAATCGACGGTTCTGCCGAATGGATCTATCAACTTGGTTTGTTTCTCTGTGTCAATTTCAGGCATAGGCATTAGAAGCGAACCCATCTTTTTGGGAATGAAAAATAATTTCTCTTTAGAAAATGCTAAAGTGAATCGAAATCTCTTGCAAGCTATCCAAAGTAGCTGACGCGACGGGAAACCTTTTGATAAAATTGCGTTTCAAACGTTAATATAGCGCATTGTAAATTTAATTCTCTCGGAAAAAAGACCGTGAGCGAGCTCACGGCTGAGTTTAGGGAGGAAACGCACTTAAATACGTTACAATTAAAACTGTATGAGCTTCTCAATCATTTTAGTCAACCCCACTGACCCTTTTTTGCTTGGAACCTTTTAAACATTCGCGTGAACTGTAATCGCGTGTAGATAACAGTGGGTTAAATCGGATTAATTATATTTTCCTGAATGTAAGAAATAGGATTTCAGGGAAAGGCGATTTTCGGCATCATTCGAAGGACCGCTTCAGGTTTATGGCCAGCACGTCGCAATGCTGCTATGCTTGTTGACTTGTCGCGTTTTGCAAGCCGCCGTCCGAATGTGTCAGTTAGTATCTGATGATGCAGATAGTCCGGCGTGCCAAGTCCAAGTAATTCCTGCAAAAGACGATGCAGATGGGTGCTAGCTCTAAGATCTTCTGCCCGCGTCACGAGCGTGATATCATCCATGGCGTCATCTACTACAACGGATAGATGGTAGGAAGTGGCGATATCCTTACGAGCAATCACAACATCTTCAAAACTGGTCATGTTGATTGCCATATCCTTGCCACGTGCCACATCACGCCATGTCAGTCGCCCCACCTGTGCGAGCGCTGCCGTTGTTCGCAGCCGCCATGCAGGCACAATGCCGCTATTCTCACGTCGCTGCTTTTCGGCTATTGGTATTGCCCTTTGCAAACTGGCCTGCGAGGCGCATTGCATCTGCGGAGCTGAAAGCAATCCGTTCACCTCGGCGCGACTGAGAAAGCAGGGGTATACAAGCCCCATTTCTTTTAGCTTGTCCAGCGCCGCCCCATAGGCATTGAGGCGGTCTGACTGGTAACGCACTGGTTCACGCCACTCAAGGCCCAGCCACGCCAGATCGTCAAATATCTGATCGGTGAAGACCGGTTTGCACCTTGTGTGATCAATATCATCAATCCGCAATGTAAACTTCCCACCGCCGGCGCGCGCTGCAAAACAGGCTGAAAAGCAGTGTCCGAGATGGAGTTCGCCTGTTGGGCTTGGTGCAAAGCGTGTGAGCGCTGGTGATAGCCGAGTCATGATCAATTGTCACTGAATGAATTAGGAATCCAGTCCTATCTAGCATAAAAAAATGTCAAATGTATTGGGTCTAGTGTTAGTTATTCCCATTTCCAGCTGTTCAGGTATCAGTATCAAGAGGGTAGGTTCATTGGCAACGCGCAATTTTGGGAATTTGAGTGGATCGTTTACACCTCCAAGGCACGGTGGCATGCCCTCGGCCATGATTTTCATTCTACATGGCTGGGGAGCGGATTGTTCTGATCTTGCTGATTTAGTCTATCCAATATCGCTAAACTGTCCCAGTTCAGCTTTCTTTGTGCCGAATGCTCCAGAACTCTGTCGAACGAACTCGGTGGGACGCCAATGGTTTGATATTGAAGACCGAAAATATGGACCGTTAAAGGCTGCTCCGACAATTGAACATGCCCTTGCCAAAGCCGCCGCCGAACTCAATTTACCTGCAAGCGCAATGGCGCTGATTGGTTTTTCCCAGGGCGGAATGATGAGTTTGCATTGCGGTTTGCACATGCAAGACAAACCTGGAGCGATTGTAAGCTTTTCCGGGGCCTTACTTGTTCATGAGACTTTAAAGAAGGGGATGAGGCTCTCAACAGATGCTTCGCAACTATCTGCCTCTGATTTATGCTACCCCCCGGTCCAGCTTGTGCATGGCACAGAGGATCCGGTGGTGCCCTTTGCGCTAATGCAGGAGGCACAAACAATCTTGGATAAGAAAAATATTGAGGTTGAGACAATTGTTTGCTCTGGTGTTGGCCATGGCATCAGTCCTGTTGGCCTGACTGCGGCAATTAATTTTCTGGCAAGGCATTTGCCGACCTAACCATCAATTTACCGCAACATTTTGACGCAATATTTACTTTAGCCTCAATATCTGGTGTCAAGGACTTGTGTTTCACAAGCACCCATGTTCTGCTCTAAAAAGAGGAGAGGTTACGGATGGGGAGTCTAATGAACGCCGGAAGTTTCGCGCCAGCACTTGTGTTAAATGCAGATTTCAGACCCTTGAATTACTTTCCATTATCCCTTTGGTCCTGGCAGGATACGATAAAAGCTGTTTGTCTTGATAGGGTGACGATTATTTCCGAGTATGAGCAGCAGATCAGTTCGCCCAGCATGAAAATACGTCTACCATCGGTAATCGCTCTAAAGGAATATGTGCCGCAAACACGCAACCCTGCCTTTACCCGTTTTAATGTTTTTCTGCGAGACAAGTTCAGTTGCCAATATTGTGGCATCAGTCATTTTACCTCAGACCTTACATTCGATCATGTGATACCGCGATCAAAGGGTGGGCGAACTAAATGGACGAATGTTGTGGCCGCCTGTGGCCCCTGTAATCTGCGAAAAGCAAACAAATTGCCAAACCACTGTGGCATGCACCCTCTGACTACTCCACAGGCACCAAGTGTTTGGCAGCTTCAGGAAAATGGTCGTGGTTTTCCTCCGAATTATCTTCATAAATCCTGGCGTGATTACCTTTATTGGGATACCGAATTGCAACAGGATGAGTGTTAAAAACGTTCAGCTACCTTGATTGCTGCGCGGCATCCTGTCTGGATCACATTTTTCAATATCCGGTTATGCCGAGCATCACGTCCGTCATGCGAAACACCAATGTCACGATGCTCAAGTTCCTCGTCACGGAAGCGTGAAATAGTCTTTTGTAAATCTTCTTCATCCTCACCAAGCTGTTCTGCTTGCTTCGCGTAATGATCACCGATGACTTCTTCCACTGCTATTGTACAGGCCATAGCTGCCTTTGGTCCCATGCTTGCGGTGACGATTCCCAGCGCAAAGCCTGCGGCACCCCAGATAGGATCTAGAACAGAGGGGCGTACGTTCCGTTCATTCAACAGTGCCTCAAAGGTTTCCAGATGCTCTATTTCCTGTTCCATCATATGTTGAATTTCTTCACCAGAACTGTGATTGCGCAACACAACCAATTGGCCCTTGTAAATCTGCTGGGCGGCACGTTCACCCGCGTGGTCAACACGCAGAAAACGTTCGATATCTCGGCGGTTTGTCATTCGCTATGCTCCAGCCTCTGAGTTGAACCCGGTCGTCTATTTGCTAGCCAACAGATAAGAGCAAAACCCGCAATATCAAGGCTGATAATACTGTTCCAGCCTGCCATCGAAATGCCGAACAGTGACCATGGCACCTCGTCGCAGCGGACAACCGGTGTTGCCAGCAATTGGTCGACCATGAGCGCCAAGTCGACACTACTGTCAAGTGAGGTTGAGCATCCGAACGGGCTGTCCCACAAGTGCCACTCAACTCCGGCGTGAAAACCAGCGATGGCGGCGCTAGTTAACGCGGCAAGAGATACAAACAGCAGAGCCATCTTTACCCTGATTTGTGTGGGGAGCAAAAGGCTAGATAGGGCCACTAGAGTTAGGCCGGAATGTGCCCAGCGTTGCCAAATACACATTTTGCAGGGAGCCAGTCCTTCTACATATTCAAACA
>MDTG01191841.1_pt1 | contig 10694 bp, 10 predicted proteins | sample 811421 | NCBI WGS metagenome assembly MDTG01 (sample SAMN05326645, study PRJNA326480) | marine metagenome | isolation source: seawater | place: Pacific Ocean: South East | collected 2011
AGCGATCTGCTCAGCTATTAGCATCAATGGTAGCTTACTAATTTATTTAAAGATGTAAGAAGTTAGAGCATATTTGTTGTCTCGGCGTTTTTTTGAACAGCTTTTGTATTGATGCAAATCAAAAAAAGCTATTGCTATCAACTGATTTCTATCTTGAAATTAAAGTAGAGTGAATTAGGCTTGACATATAGCAGAGTTTCCTCTGTCAGGAGCTCTGCTTATCTTTAGAGTTTTGTTGGAAAAACTTAAGTACTTCCTCTCCCCAGATATAATCAGGAGATTGCCTGCATCCATAGTTATTACGAACCGGTGGATTTGGGAAGCAATGACCTTTGCCAAAAATCAGCGAGTTAGTAAACTTATGAAAGATGGTTTGAAATTCTGTTCCAAAGGTATTTTGATACCAAATTCTTTCATAGCTGTTGTCAGGACTTACATATCTTTTTTGTTCAACAAGGGCTAGCGATTCTATTACCCTATTGCTGGTATCCAAAGCATCGGGAAACCTTGAAAATAAATCCTGTTCTCCATGATGATAGAGAATTGAGGTCTGCGGTTCTGTTCCAGTCCCATAGCATGTGCCGCCAGCATATGATATAGGGGCAATACTAGCAAACACATCTCCAAGCTCACATGCCATGTGCCATGAGATCACAGCGCCTTGAGAGAATCCAGTTATGTGAATTTTATTAAGATCGACTGACCAGCCTGCTAAGAATCCTTGAATAAACTTGGTCAGGAAGGGGTAGTAACTTTTTTTCCAGTCTTTATTTGGAGCTGACGGTTGAACTACAATATATCCCGCAGGATTAGCAAGTTCTCGAAGCCCTGTGTTGTTATTTTGAACCTTTGCATCCATGGTTCTTCCATGAACATCGAAGATCACACCACAGCCAGTTTCAGGGCATTTCTCAGGTACTGATATGGTATATCTTATCCTATCACATTGGATTTCTCGGAGAGTTATATCATCTAGGATACATGGAGCTTCTTTACGGAGCTTCAGGCCCTCCGTTCCTGTAAACCTCTCAAGATCATTTTTTCCACAGCTCGAAAAGCCTAGGATCAACCATAGAAAAAGGGATCGGTATAATATTTGATATGATTTTCGGTTTTCCATATACACCTCTTAATTGATCGCTAAATTGATCTCCTTAATATTTTAGGTTAGAAGACTAGGTTGTTGTTGCCTGGTGTTGTTTATGGACTACAGGTTAGTAGACATAGCTATCAAGAATAGCAATTTAGTTTCATGATTTCAGGGTGATATTGTATGGCGCTGACAAAATGAGTTAAAAATTGATAAACTCGTTAACGCCTTTGCATGGCATTGTAGTGCTTTAATATTTGGATAAGTGGCAGGGTCTTTTATTTATGGCTAGTGACACAATAATCTTCAAGAGCACTTCTGGAAGTGTACTTGAAGAAGTTTTCAGGAAGAAACTCATTGAGAGCTGACCGATCTAATAAGCTCTGATATTTTGTGTATTGTAACAGGTAAGGTGGAATTCTTAAGATTTGGTCTGGTAGCAATTTTGCGAATTGGCTTACAATTGATACCGGTATCGGTAATGATTGCACATTCATGATGTTGCGTGCTTCTTTTAAAGTAATTTGTTTTGGAGGCGCCACATTGTAGATACCTGTTGGAAGTTTCCTTGTTGCTTCACAGATAACACTAGACATGTCATCTTCATGAATAAATTGAAATAGTGGATTATAATCAATGGGAGCAGGAGCCATAGATGTGACGAGGTAACGGCTCATAATATTTCTAATATTGGGGCCTATGATTGAGCACGGACGCAATAAGATAGTATCGACATCTTTCTTGTGTTTCCACATCCAACTTGTAATCATGTGATCCACGGCGACTACATCTCTGAGTTCTGGAAAGCGAATGCTAGCGCGTAGTGGGGAATCTTCTGACAGAAAAACTGTATTGTCACAATAAGCTCCATACACATGAAATGTGCTTAGAAATACCAGCTTCTTGACCGAGAATTCTAACGCAAGATCCAGAATAGTAGAGATGCCAGTCATATTCTCGTCAACGTGAGATTCCCGTTTCGACCCTAACTTAGCTAAGGACATGCGTCCAATCACTATCAGGAGATCAAAAGATTCTTGGCGAAATAGTCGTTCCAAATTTGTTCTGGTAAAGCGCATTGTTCTGAATGTCATATCATCACATTCAATGCCTTCGATGGGGCGAGCATCCACTCCCACAATCTTGGCTTCAGGATATCGGTCTCTGACTTTTTTAGCGGTTAACTGAGCAAGTCCACCGGCAATACCAAGGACGAGAACACTTTTCGTATCCTTCAATTTTAGCTTCACGGTTCGAGCCTTCCTAGTATTTCATTAGTATCCCTGCTGCCCCAGAATTCTCGGCGGGTTTTGAGGCCACTTATAATCATATCCTTAACTTGCTGCTCTATCAAAGCTACTTGTTCGTCAATCACCTCGTCAGGTGAGTTTTCATGAATATCCTCAGGGATTTCATGGGGCTTTCCGATGTGGATATCTACCGGAGAAGGTAGTGGAATCAATGACGGTGACAAGGGGATCGACGGGATTCCTAAGTATTTCCCTAAGAACTTGGCCTGTACTACCAGTGGGAAAAATTCCTCAGCACCGACTACTGCTGTTGGCAAAATCTGGATCCTGGCTGAAGCAGCTAATCGATAAAAGCCTCTGGTAAAGTCTTGTAACTCATAAAACTTATCCATGGGTTTATTGATGCCCCTGACTCCTTCGGGAAAGACTAATACTGATTCCCCCCATTTGAGTAGTTTTCGACAATTCTCCCTATCACCCAAAACCCCCCCGGATTCAGCGCACCAAGTGCCGACAAATGGAATCTTGGGCATGAATCTTTCGAGCATGGGCCGCACTACCCTTGGAGGATTAATTTCCTTCAGAAAAGCAATGTCTACGAGCATGCCATCCAGAGCCACTTGACCAGTATGATTGGCCGTGATCATATAGGGCCGATCTTCAACATTTTCTTTACCAAATACCCGGACCTTGAAGTAGTCCCGATAAAGTGTATGGCAACGGTATAGGAAGCGACGATGGACTTTGAGGTTCAATCCCCAAGGGTCTTCTCCTGGTGGATAGCGTGATTCTAAGTATTCATAAGCCCTGTCAAGTTCAGGTACTGTCTCAGGCGAAACTATATTTACAAGTTTTTTGATCATGAGTTTTAGTGCCACTATTTCTAATAAAAAGCTTGGCCGCATTCTAGCTTAATCCCATCAGTCCACAAGTAATATATGAATTTTCTGGAATATTTTGCGACCTCACATAAGGTTGATCATTAAGCTTACTTTATTTTAAAATATAATTGTGAGGTTAACAGTAAGAAATATTGTCCGATGCCTGATCTTGTTTTTTTTTGTGCTGAGATCCGATGGCATGACAATGACGCTTTAGGTTAGTTATCGACTTCACTTATCTTTATTTCATTTCTGGCAACAGTATATTTTCCGATGTTCAGATATAGCATGTCTTATCCTCGTCGGGGGGGCTTGATGTTGCTGATCACTGGAGTGTTGCCTGTTGCAGTCATATGCACTGAATCGAGCTATGCACATTGCGGTTTGGGTATCATGATTTGCCTCTATCATAGGCATGGCCTCAGTGGGTATTATGGCCGCATATTCGCTAACCGCTTAGCTTCACAACCCCTTTGGTCGGCGATATTGACGCTCTTGGTTTGCTGTTAGGGCAGTTGTTGGATTCTAGCTTGGTGCATATGTTGAGTGACTTTTGATTTGATGGCTTGCTAATTTTAGCAATTATTATTTAGAGCTCAGTTTAATTTGTCGTGAAGAGATTAGTTTATTTTGATCATCGTATCCTGCTAGACGCCAGGTCTCATCAGTATTCATGGTATAGGTAGCGCTTGAATCATAGAACACTTTTCGACCATTTTGAATGCCGGCATATGGTAGGGTGTTTATCTCACTCAGGCAGCCAGGTGAATTATTGGCAGTTACTTTACAAACTTCTACGAGTTCGATTTCATCGATAGAAGATACAGCAAGTTGATATGAGTCAGTATTCTCAGCACTGATAATGGCTACCGTGATATCTGGGTTTTTGGCAGATAAGACATCATTGACTGTTGTATTAGGAGTTTCATTGAGACCAGCGTAATGGGCGAGAAATGCTATGGTCAGTTGGACAAACCTTCCAGATAAGCTGATGTTGTTTATATTTGCTAAGGTATCCTGGGAAGTGTGGATGTAAGGATTATGTTTACTAATATTTTCAAATGGAAAAACAGCGGGAAAACCAATCCGGTTCCAACTCCTATGGTCAGATGTACCAGCTGTAAGGGTTGCTTCCATCCAATTACCGCCCATATAAATGGTCATAAGGTCTTTCAATGAGCGCCTCAAGGTTGCTGAGGTTTGGTTATTAGCGAGCCATATTGTCAGGTCATTTGGGGTATTGCTATAAGCGGTCATGTCCAGTTGCAACATACCAGCCACCGATTTGCTTTGATTTTGGTAAGATGTAGCTAGATCATCACTACCCCAAAGCCCTATTTCTTCAGCCGCATAGCCGTGAAATTCGATGGTTCGCTGGAATGTTAAACCCTGCTCGGCGATGATGCGCATGACTTCGACCTGAACAGCAATGCCGCTGGCATCATCATCTGCTCCTGGAGCATCGGTTATTATGCCCTGAAAGTGCGTGGAGTCTAGATGGGCGCCGACTATGACCAAAGGTTGGCTATTTTCGGTGCCGGGTATGGTGGCAATGACATTTTGTTGATTAGTATTGTAGTTGGTTAAACTCTTTTTTGTCACTGTGGCTCCAGAAATACCTGAAGCTGATGCTTCATATAGTTCTGCCACTTTATCCGAGGCATTCTGAGCTTGGTCTGAGCTGGCGTGACGAGTTCCCAAATTTGCTAATGCTGTAATCGATTCAAGCATTTTGCTGGTATCTACTTGGTTAATGGCGTTAACTACTTTTTCTATGGTTATTTGTTCATGATGAACAGGTCCGGGCAGATTTTCGCTTTGCACCAGTTTGAAGCCCTTAGGAATGATTTCAATCTTACCGCAGCCAGGCCCATGAAGATGAGCTTGCTCAGCGATGGTATTGAGCTGATCTCTGTCAATAACCTCCATGAGAGCTATTTTCTGATCGTATAGATTGAAGACTTCAATGGTATTTGGCAGCTCAGCGATTTCATGACTGAGTGATTGGTTATTTCCCAACCGTATAATGGCTAGGTCGATGTCAGGTAATTTGGATCCGGTGATAGCATAACGTCCGTCATGCCAAAGCAAATTAAATTCTGATGGGAGTGCTAGTGGGAAGGTTGAACGCTGCTGATCGCCTGTAAACTGTTGGATGGTTTGGTAGTCTGCTATAGCTATGCCTGCATACCGCTCTTTATCTAATGCGCCTTTAGCTAAGACAATCTGACTAAAGGTAAATGCTCCAAAACCAACCTTTCCAAAACCAATCTTTCCAAAACATTGTCCAGTTTCTAAAAAGAAGCATGATAGAATAATGGTATTACGTAACCAATGAAGTGAGAGTTTTTGCGAAACATTTAACATAAACTTCCTATGGAACTGTGGTTATCGTTAAGGCAGAGCTAGGCCAGTCTGCTGTTGGATCCCAGTCGGTTGGAACACCGCTGACTGGAGATGGAAGAGTGCTAGGGCTTTTGTCTTGCACTCCACCATCACAAGAGCTTAGGATCCAAATGGCAAGAAGTTTTAAATAAACGGTCGAATGGAATAGGAAATGAGTCATGAGTTCCACCATAGTTCAGCGAGTTATAGAGATATTATATCAATGGACTTAGTTTTTTGGAAAGTTTCTGTTAATTGATCGAAAAATGATCAAAATCCTGAAGAGGAGGTAAAATGTTAGCTCGCTTGAGCAAGGCTGTTTCTCTTGTTTTTTTATTGCAGATTTCTTGTTCTGTTGATGATCCTCAAAATCAGACGATCACAGTACAGATGTATGGATTACCTGATGATGCATCTACGAAAGCTACCTGTGATGAGGATGCAAACTTAACTGCTCCCCTGTGGTTAAAGTACAACTTGACCGGAATGAAGGTTACTCAGAAGTCTGATTCAGCTGAGGTTGATCTATATGATGACCTTACGGAGACTTTGAGTGCTACCAATATTGTTGATAGACCACAAATTATTTTTCAGATCGATGGCAAGGATTATAAAGGAACCACATATTCAAAAGCGGAGTTTACTTTTGCGTCATCAGTTGAACGTGCTTTTAGGGCGGGGACTACTGCTGCTGATCCTCCAACGGAAGATAGCTTCACTATGGCAGATAATAGCCTCGAATATACTACGGAATTTACGATTGAAGAGGCTATTGATTTTACCTTTCTTATTACAATGAAGTGGGGAGGTACGATCTGTAAGACTACTTCGGCGGCAGTGGAACCTGCTTATACTATTGCCAAGCAATAATTAAAGTAAATTTTGATTTGGTTATTGTGATTCCTGTATGATGACAAACTTATTTCTCTTTGTTAGACTCTCGCATTCGGTTTTAGAGGATGTGAAGAAGAGAGGGGCCGGTTAGTGAAAAAGAATGTTATTTTATTTTACGGTGGTCCATCGACAGAGCATGAGATTTCGTGTCGTAGTGCCCGTTTTGTAATGAATCATCTAGATGAAGATAAATATGTTTGTTGGCCGGTTGCGGTCACTAAGAATGGCAAGTGGCTGCCTCAAGACCTTGCAGAACTTAAATCCCAAAATGGGGAAACATTGCCAATTCTAAGTTCTGAAGCTTTTGCTGACGATGATTTAAATGAACTGTTGCATAAATGCCCACCATTACGGCCCCTTTTATTTCCAATCTTTGGGTTTACTCACAGTGAGTCTGGGGCCATTCCCAAAAAAAGTGATCAGATTTATGCTGAAGATGTCGCTGTATTTTCGACCATGCATGGGACTTATGGAGAAGATGGTGCGATGCAGGGACTTTATGAAATTGCAGGCATTGCTTGGGTCGGGCCTGATATTTTAGGATCTGCTGCGGCAATGGATAAAGTTGTTGCAAAGCAGCTTGTCGCTGCGGCTGGTGTACCTGTCGTTCCTTGGGTGACTATTCAAAAGTCTGATTGGTTGGAGGATCGAGTTGCCTGGACAAAGCAGGTAGGAGAAATACTGAAATACCCAGTTTTCGTTAAACCGGCAAATCTTGGATCTTCGGTGGGTATTAATAAAGTGACTCAGGCTGAAGATCTCGCTCATGCTATTGACGAAGGGTTTTTGTATGATGAAAAAATTTTAGTTGAGGCAGGCCTTGATGTTCGCGAGATCGAATATGCGGTTTTTGGGGATCATAACCCTCAAGTCACTGCCCCGGGCGAAGTCGCTAGCCACGGTTTTTATAGCTATGAGGAAAAATATAAAGATACCAGTCATACTGAAGTTATTGTACCGGCTCAGCTGAATGAATCCGATATGCTAAAAGGTATGGATTACGCTAAGAAAGTTTGGAGGGCTCTAAGTCTATACGGATTGGCAAGGATCGATTTTTTTCTGACCAAAGACACGGCTGAATTGTATTTTAACGAAGCAAATACTTTACCTGGTTTTACCTCAATATCCCAGTTCCCCATGCTATGCAACCATCATGGGCTTGATGGCAAAGCATTAATTAATTGCTTGCTAGATTTTGCTTGGCAGCGACAATCGAAGAAAATGGCATTGACTCGTTCTTTGTAATGATAAGGTTATATCTTTTCTTTTTTTCGAATAGTGTCGATCGTGGTATTCTCAATTTTTGAGACACCGAAGATATGGATTCGTGGCGTCGAAATGCTTGTAATAGTATATGCCGCTCAACTGTTTCTATAACTTGGTTCATCGGAATATCACGATTCATTGCTGTTTCTAATAGTTTTAAAACTTTATCATTTTCGTTTTTCATGCCTGTTTCCGCAATGAGACTTTTTAACTTTAGGTTGATTTAAAGTAGCAATTAACGTGCCACTAAAAGGCAGGTTTTCCCTATAAAAAGCTTAATAAATTTAATATGCATCATTTTGGCGCCGATGTTTATTCACTTTTTATAGAGTACCTATCATTATAAATACTGTATTGAGCATATCCTGTGCGGGCTAATTTCTTGATAAGCGGCTTTTCTCCGACATAACTGCAGGTCGGTATCAGAGGTGTCGCAGCAGATATTGTTGATATTGGTTGAGGGCGGTCTCTTTTTATGATCAGCAACGAGGGTTTCTTGAGTGAGCGCCTCGTTGATTTAATTCATTACTTTTTAGATGATACTGCTAGTGAAGTACTCATGTTCTGATCATCTGCGTTAATAATATTTCATATTCATAGCACTTCGAACTTCATCTAAAGTTTTTTCGGCTTCCCTCCGGGCTTTTTCATTGCCGGCCCGTAAAACCTTGTCAACTATGTCTGGATCTTTTTCGTAGGCTGCTCTGCGCTCCCTGATTGGACGTAGATAATTATTTACAGTTTCAATAAGAGCTGCTTTTAAAGTACCGCTACCACCATTGCCTATCTCATTGGCCCAAGCTTCAGAGGATTTATCCGAGCATAGGCTTAAGATCTTAAGCAAGTTGGCAATTTCCGGTCGTCTTTCGGGGTCGTAAGTTATGAGTCTTTCAGAATCTGTCGTCGCTTTTTTGATAGCTTTTTCAGTTTCTTTTTCGGTCCACTTTAGCACGATTGAATTACCTAGACTCTTGCTCATTTTGGCTTTGCCATCCAAGCCCAGAATATGTGGAGTTTCTGATAATAAAGCTGCAGGCTCTGGAAAAACAGGCTTTTTAGGGGAAAACCTTTCATTGAACCTTCGCGCTATTTTTCTGGAAATTTCCAAGTGAGGCAGTTGGTCTCTGCCAACAGGAACTACATTGCCCTTGCAAAATAGAATGTCGGCCGCTTGATGAACGGGGTAGGTGAGCATACAACCATTGACCACTTTCAGGTTGGCTGAGGCGATTTCTTCCTTGATCGTTGGATTACGCTCTAGTTCAGGTACGGTTACCAGAGTCAAAAACGGTAGTAACAATTGATTGAGTTCTGGGATATGGCTATGACAGAATATAACAGTCTGTTTATTGAATGGGTCAAGGCCTGCAGCTAGGTAATCTAGTATAACTTCTCTGACATTGTCTGCAACAGCAGCGGCCGATTCTCGATCTGTCAGTACTTGATAGTCTGCAATAATGATAAAGGTTTCTAACCCTCGATTTTGGAGGTCCACGCGGTTTTTCAAAGTTCCAAAGTAGTGACCCAGGTGTAAGCTCCCTGTTGGGCGATCTCCTGTTAGAACTCGGTATTTTCCCGGATTGGTCTCTAGATCTTCCCAGATTTTGTTACTGCGATTAAGGGAAGCTTCGAATGTATCTTGTGCGCCCATTTTTTACTCCGATCAAGATGATTGGTGAAGAATGCTAATTCTCCAACAGAACTCGAATCTACCTGAACCTGGCACAACTTCAACCTATAAGGTTGCTGCACATAGTGAAGAACTTGTAATCAAACTATGGGTGGTTAATTTGACGTGTTTTTGGTGGCGTGTACGGCTATGTGACTGGACTCTATGGGGAGAGGCTCTATCTATTGTGGCGCGGGCATTGGTGGCTATTCATTCAAATTTATATACCATCGGTATGATCGAGAGGAAGAGAGCGACAAGGCTGATTAAGGACCAGAATGACCATTGGCGCTGCAGGCGAAAAAACTCTGTGGGAATTTTTTCTCCCTTAACCTTTGCGAGTAACTCAGTTTGTTTTTTTTGTATTTTACGTAGGCCGAAAAGCCAAATCAATCCAGAGAGGATGAACAGGTGAAAGGGTATCATGACCCATGTTGCATGATATTGGGAATACATATTGGATAATAGATTAATCATGCCGCTGCCTATGAGTAAGGTACTACCCGGTAGCATAATGTAGAGATCCGTCGTCCTTATCTGTTGTTGAGCAAATTTGAGAATAACCAGTTTACCGTTAGCGGCAGCGTTATGCTTCCACCACCAACCAGCTCCTGCATTTCCAACAAAGATGATCGCAGCAATAATGTGAATTGTTTTGAGAAGAAGGTAATTTGTCATTCTTAAGGCAATACTAGTTTTTATATTGTTATTCGTTTTGAATTACGGCTTATAAATAATAATGCGTCAATTTAGCTTGCTTAGCCTCGCTATTTTCTTTGCTGCCGGCAGCTTACTGATTGCAGTTCATTCAGCAGTAAAGAAGCTTTCCGGTTGTTCTTAGTTATGTTATAAGCTCTGCGACTAACTGGCTTATCTTGGTGGCTAGAGTCAGCGATGTTCTCATTTATTTTTTATTTAGAGTTGCCATGAAGACTAAAGCACGCAGACACTTAACACTTTCAGGTGAATCAGACAAACTTTTTGATAACGGGCGCTATCCGCTGCCTTTCTCATTCAATCGTGAAGTAGCCCAGGTTTTCGATGACATGGTTCAGCGAAGCATTCCTCTTTACCGTGAAGTGAATGAGTATGTACTTGAATGGGCGCTTCACTACGCCCAGGAAGATAGTCGCATTTATGATATTGGTTGCTCTACGGGCACCACTCTGGATTTGCTCGGCCGTCACCTCGAACATTCAAATGTCGAATTAATAGGTATTGATCTGTCAGAATCTATGATTGCTAGAGCTAGTAAGAAG
>MDTG01035909.1_pt1 | contig 10693 bp, 9 predicted proteins | sample 811421 | NCBI WGS metagenome assembly MDTG01 (sample SAMN05326645, study PRJNA326480) | marine metagenome | isolation source: seawater | place: Pacific Ocean: South East | collected 2011
AATCTTAAAGATTGCAAAATTTTATCTATAGATATTAAAAAAATGGAAAAAATTGATGGTGTAGACTTTTTATGTTGCGATTTCCAAGAAGAAAAATCAAAAGAAAAAATATTAAAAAATCTTGATAAAAAGGCAGATTTGCTGGTTTCCGATATGGCGGCAGATACTACAGGAAACAAAGATCTTGATTGTATTAGAACAAACGCCTTGAGTGCTGAAGTAATTGAATTTTCTAGTTTTGTTATCAAAGAAAACGGGGTCGTTATTGCTAAGCTTTTTAATGGAAAAGATTTCTTAAATGTGAAAAATTTGGCAGAAGATAAATTTCGTAAAGTAAATTTTTTTAAACCAGAATCTAGTAGAGATTATTCAAAAGAAACTTATATACATTGTTCAGGAATAAAGACTTTATAAAATTTTAAAATTGTATATAAGTTTATATGGAACCAATAAAAGAAGCTCTAACATTTGACGACGTTTTACTTTTACCTCAATTTTCTACAATTGTGCCTGCAAATACCAATTTAAATGTCAATTTATCAAAAACAATAAATTTAAAACTTCCTTTTATATCGTCTGCAATGGATACTGTAACCGAATCAAGGATGGCTATAGCCATGGCTAAAAGCGGAGGAATCGGAATAATACACAGAAATTTAAATATCAAAAAACAGTGCAATGAAATAATAAAAGTAAAAAAAAATAATTTAAAAGTTGGAGCTGCAATAGGAACTTCGTTTACGGAATTAAATAGGGCAAAAAATTTAATGGATGCAGGAGCTGATATGATAGTCATTGATACAGCTCATGGTCATAGTAATAATGTTTTACAAATGCTAAAAAAGATAAAAAAATTTTCAAGTAAAATCACAATTTGTGTAGGCAATATTGCTACCGGTGATGCTGCAAAACTTCTTTACAATTCAGGCGCTGATATATTAAAAGTTGGAATAGGACCCGGGTCAATTTGCACTACAAGAATGGTTGCTGGTATTGGAGTTCCTCAAATTACTGCATTATTAAATGTTAAAAAGGCAATGAATAAAAAAAAAGTAAAGATAATCTCTGATGGAGGAATAAAATTTTCTGGAGACATAATTAAAGCTATAGCGGCTGGTGCTGACGCAATCATGATGGGCTCTATTTTTGCTGGTACAGACGAAAGTCCAGGAAAAATATTTAAGTTAAAAAACAAATTATATAAATTTTATAGAGGAATGGGTTCAATTGGAGCAATGTCATCTGGATCTTCTGAAAGATATTTTCAAAAAAACTTTAAAGATAAATCAAAGTTTGTTCCCGAAGGTGTAGAAAGTCGCGTATTGTATAAAGGCAAGGTTTCTAAAATAATATATCAATTACAAGGCGGACTGAGGTCATCAATGGGGTATATTGGAGCTCATAAATTACAAGACGTAAGAAAAAAATCTAAATTTATTAAAATAACAAAAGCTGGATTTTATGAAAGTATGGTTCATAGTGTTGAAACAATTAAAAGTACAATTAACTACAAATTATGAAAATTATAAATTTTTTATTTATCATGGCGATTTTATTTATTTCTTCAAATGTAAAAGCTGAATTGAGTAATTTTGAAAAAGGCAAGAACTTTTTTAATGAGAAAAAATATAACTTAGCAAAATTTAAGTTTGAACAAGATATTGTATTTAATCCTAAAAATGAAGATTCTTATCTTTATTTAGCAAAAATTTATAATTACAAAAAAAATGATAATCAAGAAGAAAAAAACTTATATACTGTAATTCTACTTAATCCTAAAAATGAGGAAGCTATTTTTAACCTAGCATTACTTAAAATAAGAAAATCAAATTATGAAGAGACAAAAAAATTAATAAAAGATTTTAAAAACATTTGCAAAAAAACTTGTCAAAAAACATCTGATTTACAAAAAAAACTAGATGCTATACTAAAAAATTAAATGTTGTTTAAAACAAACTCCAAAAAGAAACAAAAAGTAATTATAATAGACTTTGGATCACAGGTTACAAAATTAATTGCTAGAAGAATAAGGGATCTTCAAGTTTATTGTGAGGTAATTAATTTAAAAGAATTACAACAGATAAATAATTTTGATGAAATTGGGGGCATAATTTTGTCTGGTGGACCTTCTACAGTAACTAAAAAAAGTTATCCTAAAATAACGAAAAAGATATTTGAAAAAAAAATTCCTATACTTGGTATTTGTTATGGCTTGCAATTAATAGCTAAAACTTTCGGAGGTAAAATAAAAAAATCTCATAAAAAAAGAGAGTTTGGAGAAGCTACTTTATTAGAAAAATCTAAGTCAATTTTATTAAAAAATTTCTTTGTGAATAAAAAAGCAAGCGTTTGGATGAGTCATCAAGACGCTGTTTTTAAAATGCCAAAAGGTTTTAAAAATTTAGCATCTACTGAAAGTTCAAAATATACTGCTATCCAAAATAGTTTTAAAAAAATATATGGTTTACAGTTTCATCCTGAAGTAACTCATACAGAAAAAGGATTTGTAATAATTAAAAACTTTATTAAAGATATCTGCAAAATCAAAAAGAATTGGATGATAGGAATAGAAAAAAATAGAATAATACATGATTTAAAATATAAAATTAAAAAAGACAGAGTTATTTGTGCTCTTTCAGGTGGAGTAGACAGTAGTGTAGTTGCATTACTAGTAAATAAGGCAATTAAGAAAAATTTAAGATGTATTATGGTTGATACCGGTCTTTTAAGAAAAAATGAATTCAAAAAATCCTATCATTTATTTAAAAACAAATACAAGTTAAATATAAAACTTATTAAATCTCAAAAACTTTTTTATAATAAACTTAAAAATATTGTAGATCCTGAAAAAAAAAGAAAAATTATTGGAAATTTATTTATTAAAATTTTTGAAAAGGAAGCTAAAAAATTTAAAAGTGTGAAGTATCTTGCACAAGGAACTTTATATCCAGATATAATTGAAAGTAGATCCTCGTCAGGTAGTCAAACTTCAAAAATTAAGTCCCATCATAATGTTGGAGGTCTTCCTAAAAATATGAAATTGATACTTTTGGAACCATTAAAAGAATTTTTTAAAGACGAGGTTAGAAAATTAGGTAAATCTTTGGGTCTTGATCGCTCAATATTAAACAAACACCCATTTCCTGGACCAGGTTTAGCGATTAGGATTGTTGGAAAAATTAACGAAAAAAAAATAAATATTTTACAAAATGCAGATGAGATATTTATTGAAAGTTTAATAAAAAATGGACTATATGATAAAATTTGGCAGGCTTATGCTGCATTATTACCAATAAAAACAGTTGGTGTAATGGGAGACGCGAGAACTTTTGAATATACTTGTTTACTTAGAGCTGTAACCTCTGAGGACGGTATGACTGCTGCAAAATATAATTTTAACAATAAATATTTGAGCCATATATCAAACAAAATTATTAATGGTGTTTCAGGTATCAACAGAGTAGTTTATGATATAACTTCAAAACCACCGAGTACTATTGAATTAGAATAATGAGCGTAAAAATACAAAATTTTTTAAACAAAAAAAATAAAAAAAAAATTGTATGCTTAACTTCATATTCAAAATCAATATCCAAAATTTTAGACAAATATTGTGATTTAATTTTGGTTGGAGATTCCATGGCAAATGTATTATATGGAATGAAGACTACACATCATTTGAAATTAGAAACTATAATAAATCATGCAAAGTCAGTAACTGCAGGAGCAAAAAAGTCTTTAGTAGTTGTCGATATGCCTAAAGATAGTTACAAAAATAAAAAGCAAGCGTTAAAAAATGCAAGACTTATTTTAAAAAAAACCGGATGCGATGCAATCAAAATTGAAAATAATTTATCTAATTCAAATATTGTAAAATTTTTAACTAAATTTAAAATAAAAGTCATGGGACACATAGGATATACGCCACAATTTAAAAAAAAATTTAAAGTTGAAGGTAAAAGCAAAATCGAAGAAATTAGATTATTAAAGCATGCTAAAGAAATTGAAAAAGCTGGTGCTTTTTCATTAGTTTTAGAATGTATATCAGGATCGACATCAAAAAAAATAACACGTTCATTAAACATACCTACAATTGGAATAGGTTCTTCAAATCTATGTGATGGACAAATATTGGTCACTGACGATATGCTTGGCTTAAGTGGTTTTTATCCTAAATTTGTTAAAAAATATGTCAATTTAGAAAATATAATAGATCGTGCAGTAAAAAAATTTAATAATGATGTAAGATCAATGAAATTTCCAAAAAAAAAGAACAGCTTTTAATTATGGACGAAGAAATTATAAACAAACCAAAGTTTAGTTTTAATGATTTTTTTAAAAAAAATAAATTTAAAATACTTTTATTTATCTCTTTTGTAATTATTTCTATTTTTCTTATTATTGGTTTTAATGAATATAAAAAAAGAAAAAACGTCGATATTTCTGAAAAATATAATAAGGCGAAAATATTAATTGAAAATAAAAATAATCAAAAGGCACTAAAAATTTTAGATGAATTAGTATTTAAAAAAAATAGTTTTTATTCGCCATCAGCGTTAAACCTAATTATTGATAATAATTTAGTAAAAGATAAAAAAATAATTATAACTTATTTCGATACAGTAATATCAAAAAGTAAACTTGATTTAGAAACAAAAAATTTATTTATTTTCAAAAAGGTTATTTTCATAGGTGATGAAATACAGGAAAATGAGTTATTAAGTATTTTAAATCCTATTATAAAATCAGGTTCAGTTTGGAAAAACACAATGTCAGACTATATAAAAAAATATTATTATTCAAAGGGCGAATTTAATAAAGCTAAAGAGTTCGAAATCTTAAACGATTAATGAATAAAATTCTTAATTTCTTTATTCTTTTTATTTTTTTAAATAATTGCTCATTTGATAATAAAACCGGAATATGGACTGGTAGTGAACAGGTAGAAAAAAAAAATGATGAGACAGATTCAAATTTAGAATTTATTTTTAAAAAAGAGAATAATATAGTCAAAGAAAAAGATTTATCCTCTGGACAAAATATACAATTTACTAAACCAGTTACTTTTTCTGCATGGACACAAAGTTATCAAAATAAATCTAATAATATTGGAAATGTCTCTTTTTTAAATGAGGGCAAATATAAAAAACTTTCTAGAATTTCAAAAACAAATATAAATAAAAATATTTTAGTACATAAAAATAATTTATTTTTTTCAGATTTCAAAGGCAATATAGGAATTTTTTCACTAAACGAAAATCGTTTAGTTTTTAAGTATAATTTTTATAAAAAAAAAATAAAAAACCAAAAAAAGAATATTAAGTTGATTATTAAAAATGATGTATTAATTGCTGCCGACAATTTTGGATATGTTTATTCAATAGATTATAAAAAAAATAAAATTCTTTGGGCAAAAAACTACTTAGTTCCTTTCAGATCAAACCTAAAAATAATTAACCAAATTTTATTTATTTCAGATGAAAAAAATAAAATTATTTTAATTGATATTAAAAATGGAAATTTAATTGATGAACTTTATACCCAGCCTTCAAAAACAGTTTCTAAATTTGAGAGCAATATAGCAATAGATAATAATAATAATATATTATTTTTGTCAACAAGTGGTTCTTTATATTCTATGAACTTAATCAACCAGAAAAAAATTAACTGGATACATAATTTTAAAACAGAAAATGAAATTATTTTTGACGCCAATCCAATTACAGTTTCTGAGGATGAAATAATTATTTCTACTAATAAGAATATCTCATTTTTAAACACAAAAGGTTTAAAACGTTGGGATTTAAAGATAAATTCAAATATTAAACCAATAATATCTGGAAATATCATATTAACAGTCAATAAGGAAAATTATTTAATTTTAATTGATAAAAATTCCGGTAAAATTATTTATTCCAAAAATATAAATTTATTAATTAAAAAAGATTACAAAAAGAATTTTCAAAAAAAATTAAAACAATTAAATGATATTTTTCTTATTGATAATAAATTATTATTAATTTCAAATAATTCGTTTTTTATTGAAATAGAGATTGACAATATGATTAAGGTTAACTCAATTAAAAACAATCCATTTAAAATATCAAGTAATATCGTTTTTTTAAAAGATGAAATGATATTTGTTAGTAATTCAAAACGAATTTATAAAGTCAATTAAGAAATTGATTTGTTACTTAATAATGAAAGCTGAGTAATTTTCTCATTTCCTAATTTGTCGAGTGCTTTAATAGGATACTCTCCTGTAAAATAATGATCACTAAATTGCGGATAATTTGTATTTCTTTTTTCTTTAAGCAACGCCATATACAATCCATCGATACTCAAGAATTTACAACTAGCAGCACCTAAAAATTTGCAAATTTCTTCTGTATTTTTGTTACTTGATAATAATTCTTTTTTAGTTGGCATATCTACACCATAAAAATCAGGATATTTGATCTCAGGACACGCTATTCTTACATGAACTTCTTTTGCACCAGCTTTATAAAGCATTTTAACTATTTTACTACAAGTCGTGCCTCGTACTAAAGAATCATCTATCAAGACAACTGATTTATTTTTTAAAATACTTTTTGTAGAACTTAATTTTAGTTTTACACCGAAGCTTCTTATATTTTGTGTTGGTTCAATGAAAGTTCTGCCAACATAATGATTTCTTATTAACCCGAGTTCAAATTTTAAATTTGAAGTTTGAGAATATCCTATTGCTGCTGGAACTCCAGAGTCAGGAACTGGAACTACAATATCTGCATTGACATCTGACTCTTTTGCTAATTCCTCCCCTAATCGTTTTCTATACTCATAAGCACACTCACCACCAAGTATACTGTCTGGTCTGGCAAAATAGATATATTCGAACACACATGGTCTGGACTTAATTTTATTAAAAGGTTTATAACTCTTCATTTCATTATTTTCTATAACTACCATTTCTCCATTTTCAACTTCTCTAACAAATTTTGCATCCACAATATCCAAAGCGCATGTTTCTGATGCCAATAAATATGAATTCCCTAATTTACCAATTACCAAAGGTCTTATTCCTAATGGATCTCTTATACCTATCAATTTTTTATTTGTAAGAATTACAAGCGCATAACCACCTTGTATTTTAAATAAAGTTTCTGTTATTTTATCTATTATTTTTTCTCTTTTAGATTGAGCGATTAATTGTACAATAGTTTCTGTATCACTTGTTGTTCTAAAAATTGATCCGTTTTTAACAAGATCATTTCTTAAAGTAATTGCATTAGTCAAATTTCCATTATGCGCTATACTTAAACCGCCGTGGTATAAATCTGCAAAGAATGGCTGAATATTTCTAAGAGAAGTTTCACCTGTTGTAGAATATCTATTATGACCGATAGCAGCATTTCCTGGTAATTTTTTAATTGTTTCAATATTCGTAAAATGATCTCCAACTAATCCTTGCCGCTTTTCAGAGTGAAAACTATTTCCGTCAAAAGAAACTATACCACATCCTTCTTGACCTCTATGTTGTAAAGCATGCAATCCTAAAGCAACTAATCTAGATGAGTCTTCATGGTTTGAAATACCGAAAACACCACACTCTTCTCTTAATTTATCTGATTTAAATTTTTTCAATTTTTTCTTTTGTATCAATGAAATCTTCACTAGATGGAAACTCCTCTATTAATATTTCACTGCCTTTATTAATCAAATTAAATGAAATAGCATCTTCAGCTGATATACCCCAATTTTGAAAAGGATAAAACCAATTTAGTATAGAAAATATACACACAGAAACAACATACCCTTTAAAAACACCAAATAACATACCAAAAGTTTTATCAATAGATCCAACACCAGTCCAAGTAACTGCTTTACCCAATGCTTTTCCGATTAAAATTATTAAAAAAAGAGTAAAAATAAAAATTACGATTCCTAATCCAACATTGTTTACAAATTCAGACTCAATGTATTCACTCACAGTAGGTTGAAGTTTAGGAACCAATATAATAGTTACCATGGTAGATAAGACCCATTTCATGAAAGAAATTATACTTAAAGAAAAACCTTTTACAAAACACTGAACAATACAATAGATAAAAATAACTATAACAAAAACATCAAATAAATTTATGTTATCTAGTAAGTTTTCAAAAAAAGCCAACATTATATAAGTTTATTAACTTCATCACCGAAGGGTTTGTAAATTAATAATAATTTTGGAAGTAAAGTTAAAACTGAAATCATAGCAAGCAACATTGCTATACCAGTGAAAACACCAAAGTATATAGTAGGTATAAAGTTTGATAGCACTAAAATTGAGAAACCAAATACGATCGTAATTGATGTATTTAAAATAGCAATTCCCACAGTGCTATGACACCTGTCTAATGTCTTATTGTAATCATTAATTTTCTTAAATTCCTCTTTAAATCTATAAATATAGTGAATGCTATTATCTACAGCTATACCAATTGTTATTGCCGCTATAGTTATTGTCATCATATCTAAAGGAATTCCCATTAAACCTATTATTCCAAGGATAAAAAAAGCAGCTATGAAGTTTGGAACTACACCAATAAAAGATAATGTTATATTTCTAAATAAAATGAAAAACATAGCAAATATACCAAGCATTACAATTCCAAGTGTGAGAATTTGAGATTTAAATAAACTTTGTAGCAAGTTATTAAATAAAATTAATACTCCAGCTAGCTTATATTCATTTTTATCTAAACCTAACTCTGTATTAAGATCAGTATTTATTTTTTTTATTAAATCATTTCTTCGTAAGTTTTCTAAAGAGTCTTTTATCCTAACTGCAATTCTTGCTTCGTCATCTTTAACTGATATATAAGGAGAAATAATTTCTCTTTTTATTTCTTCTGGAATTTTACTATATAAGACTGCTATTTCTAAGCTTTGTAATTCTTTTTTATTTAAATCTTCAGCGACTCTTAAAATTGATCCAAATGACAGTACCTTTCCTATTTCTGGCAAAGAGTCTAAATAATCATGCACTTTTAATATTTTGTCCATTTTATCTCTTGTAAACCAATACTTTGATTTGTCTTCCATGTTATCAGCATCTTCATCCCATTCAGAAAATTCATCATCATCCTTTTCTTGAATTTGTTTTGTTGGAAATTTTATGATTATATTTAAAGGAGTAGTCCCTCCTAAATCATCATCAATTTTTTTCATTCCTTTATAAATTTCGGTCTCTTTATCAAAATAGTTAATAAAGCTATTTTCAACTTCTAATTTTGAAATACCAACGATACTAGCAATAACAATTATGAAGGTAGCACCAAAAAGCACATTACTATTTTTTTTCGCTATTGATCCAAGAAATTGCGTAATTAAAGATTTTTCAGTATCCTTAATATTAATTTCATTTTCTAAAGAAAAAATATTTAGCAGGCACGGTAAAAGCAGAAAGGTTACTAATAAAGAAACTAATAATCCTAAAGTCATCATCCAACCAAAATCTATAATTGGTTTTATTCCGCTAAAAATTAACGACAAAAATGCACAAATAGTTGTTAAAACAGTATATAGGATTGGTAGCATCATTTTTTGACTTGCTTCTAGCACCGCATCTTTTACTTCTAAGTTAGGAAATTCTTTTTTAAGCTGAAGAAATCTGACTGTGACATGAATATTCATAGCCATATTCAATATTAACATTAGGGCAATAAAATTCGAAGATATTACAGTAACTTTCCATCCAATTAAACCCAACAAACCAATCATTATGATGACTGACGTTGCGCAACCCATTAAAGGCATTATTACCCACTTTATATTTCTAAATATGAACCAAAGAGTAAGGATAATAAAAATAAAAACTCCAATACCAAAAACCACGATATCACTTTTAATATAACTCATCATATCGTCAGCTATCATAGGAATTCCACCTAAGTGTATTTGAGCATTTTCCCCATATTTGTTAATGAGACTTCTTATTTCTGAAATATTTTGATGATTTCGCTTATTATATAAGTTTTTATAATCCTCATATTCTTTTAAAAATTTTTTATATTTTTTTTTTTCTATATCGTTTTGTTTTTTTCCTTTGTTTTCAAAAAAATATTTCTCTTTTAATTTTATATATTCGTTTAATCGTTCATCTTTTTTTAAATAAATTACAACTCCTGATGTTTTTCCGTCTTTACTGATAACATAATCTTTATATATCGGACTATTTAGAATTTCTTGAAACCCTCTATTTTTGTCTAAATTTGGGTAAGAAAGTGTTTTGTAGTTTTTAAGTCTTTCCATTAATGGCTCGTCACTACTTTTTAGAAGAGGTACATCGATAATTGTAATAATACTATCTACCCATGTTAATTTTTCTATTTTAGATTTTAGAAGTTGTATATTTATAATTGTATCTTCATCAGTAAAATCCGTTACAGGAGTATAGGTTAAAAAAAGAAAATCTTTTGAACCATACCTTATGTTTACTTCTCGAAGATATTGTAAGTCTTTGTCTCCTTCTAATAACAATGCGTCAGAAGAGGCATCTAAATTAAAATTCTTTGAAAAATAAAAAGATATAACTATCAATACTGAAATAAGAAGAAGTGTAAATTTATGGAAATCTGAAACTATTTTGCTGTAAAGTTTTAAAAACATAGGTAAATAAATGATATATCTTATAATTGAAAAAAATGAAAAATGTTATTTCATTTAG
>MDTG01178279.1_pt1 | contig 10693 bp, 4 predicted proteins | sample 811421 | NCBI WGS metagenome assembly MDTG01 (sample SAMN05326645, study PRJNA326480) | marine metagenome | isolation source: seawater | place: Pacific Ocean: South East | collected 2011
AGGCACCATCTACCCCGATGTCATCGAGTCAGCAGGTTCAAAAACCGGAAAGGAACATGTCATTAAATCGCATCACAACGTAGGTGGCTTGCCCGAGGATATGAAACTCGGTTTAGTTGAGCCATTGCGTGAGCTGTTTAAAGACGAAGTGCGCAAAATTGGTCTTGAACTCGGCCTGCCTTATAACATGCTTTATCGTCATCCGTTCCCAGGACCGGGTCTGGGTGTGCGCGTATTGGGCGAGATTAAGAAAGAGTACTGTGACTTATTGCGCCGCGCCGATGCGATTTTTATTGATGAGCTACATAAAGCCGATTGGTATCACAAAGTAAGCCAAGCATTTGCGGTGTTCTTACCCGTGCGCTCGGTCGGTGTTATGGGCGACCAGCGCAAGTATGACTGGGTTGTTTCACTGCGTGCAGTTGAGACCATCGACTTTATGACCGCACGTTGGGCGCATTTACCGTATGAACTACTCGAGAAAGTATCGAATCGTATCATCAACGAAGTCGACGGTATTTCGCGAGTCACCTACGATATTTCAGGCAAACCGCCTGCCACGATAGAGTGGGAATAAGATAATCACCGAAGCCCGCGACCCGCGGGCTTTTTTATGCCATTGCCGAACTGACGAAAAGACGGCATAGTAGCGCTTATTCGTAGTTATTTGTTAAGCGGTATAAGATGGATCGAAACCGTTCGTTAAGTCGGAGTCTTTGGCAAGCGTTTAGGCGTTATGCGCTGCTACCCATGATTATGGTGGAGTTGGCGCTGATAACTATTTATGTAGTGACTAACCAATGGGTCACACAGCAAACTAAACAAGAACTCGTCGAAACGGCCTTATCCGAGTCAACGCAAATTGCCAAACGTCAAGCAACGGTGGTTGATGCTCAGTTGATCTCAGTCGAGAAGCAACTGGCTCTTTACCGTGAAGCCATAGCCGCGGTGCTCGATGATCCGCGCATTACCTGGCAAGGTCATGAACAGTGGACGCAGGGAGCGAGCGGGCAGTTCTTTACACGAGAGGCACTGGGTGAAGACGGTATCGCCGCTTTTTATTCTGCGTTGACACCGTCGCCTCAGCAAAATCTAGATCGTATAGAGCAGTTACGCATGCTCACGCCAGTGATGCGGCAAATGGTTGCTGACGACAGCTGGATACAGCAGGTGTACTTTAATACACACGACAGCCTTAATGTTATTTACCCGTTTTTTGATGTCGGCTCGCAATACGCGGCCGATGTTGATATTCCTAAGTTTAACTTTTTTTACCTCGCCGATGAAAAACATAATCCGGCAAGAAAGCCTGTTTGGACGCCTGTCTATCTTGATCCGGCAGGACAAGGCTGGATGCTATCGGTGATTGCGCCGGTGTATAAAAACGATTCACTGGTAGGCGTGGCGGGTGCTGATGTCACCATTGATAAGTTAGTTAATTACCTGACGCATACTCAAGTACCGTGGGATGGCTTTGTGTTACTCGCAAGCCAATCAGGAGAAATTCTTGCGTTACCGGAGCGAGCCCAACAACGTCTTGATATCAACGTCCCCCCAAACGACTCGATAAAACATGCAAAGCGCGATGAAACGGACTATCAAAGTACCAACTTAACCGAAATAGACGGCGCTGAAGAACTACTGTCGCTTTGGCAGAGTAACCCCGATAGTTTGCAAACCATAGCGCTCGGTGGGATGTCTTATATTGCCGCTTGGCATCCTGTCGCTGAAACCGACTGGCAGGTCTTGGTGCTGGTCGAAGAGGAAAAGCTACTCGCACGAACCAACAATATTTATCAACAAACCGAATTACTCAGTTTGATTCTGCTTGCCGGGCTGGTGATCTTTTACTTACTGTACTTCCAGTTTGTAAAAAGTCGCACACAGCGCTTCAGTCAACGATTAAACCGCAACCTCAAAAAACTATCCAATGCACTCGCGAAAACGGGGCGTCAAGAATTCGAACTCACGGTTCCCGATCTCGAAGCGCCGGAGCTTAATAGACTCGCCTTACAAATTACCCAAGTCGCTGAGCAGTTGCGTAGTAACTTATTCAGCCTCCGAAAGAACGAAGCACGGCTAAGATTTGCATTAGAAAGTAGCGGTGAATCATTGATCACGCAATCAATGGAATATAACCGCGTTGAGGTAACCGATAACTTTAAAGAAATATCACAGCGTTCAGAAAAGGTGTTCAACTTAGATGAATACTCGAGCTGGATTCATCCCGATGATCGCGAAAAAGTACAAGCATTGCGTTTACACGCCCAGCAGAGTCGACAACCGTTAAGTGCGGACTACCGCTTGCAACGCAAAGACGGCTCCTATGTGTGGGTGCAAAGTCGCGGGCAAGTATTGCATGATGAAGCCTCGGGTCAAGAACTGATCATCGGCACACTAACCGATATTAGTGAGCGCAAAGCAATCGAGCAGAACTTACGAGCCGCTAAAGATGCTGCTAACGAGGCGAATCGAGCCAAATCGAAACTGCTGTCCTCAATTACTCACGAGATCAAAACCCCACTGACGACTATACTCGGGATAGCAGATATTCTGCGTTATAAGCTCGCTAACGTTGAACATAGAACATCGCTACGTCGACTCATCAGCGCCGCTGAACATCTCAATCATTTAGTGGATGATATTCTCACATTGTCTAAACTTGAATCGAGAGCACTCGATGTGAGCATTGAGCGCGTGAATCCACATCGTTTAATTGCTGAAACTATCGATTGGTTTAGTGAAATACTAGAAACATCGGAAACCGTTATTCAATGTGAATTATTAGATAATCCGCCAGAACTTGATATAGATCCAATTCGGTTTAAGCAAGTACTAACTAATCTATTGTCTAATGCAATTAAGTACAGTCCTAACAATTCGAAAGTAAAAGTGATTGAAGCTCAAACAGAACAGGTGTACACAATAACTGTTAAAGACGAAGGATGGGGAATTCCGCCGCTCTACCGCGAACGCCTATTTGAATCGTTCAATCGATTTGGGCGAGAACAAACCGCAGTCGAGGGGACCGGAATCGGACTAGCAATATGTCGTGAGTTGATGAACCTGATGGGAGGCGAGGTCAGCTATCAACCTCAAGAAAAGGGAAGTTTATTTATTTTATCGTTTCCCGTGAGGTAAGTATAAATGAAACGTCTTAAACGCGCATTGATCGTTGATGACAACAAAACCAATCTAATGGTGCTCAAAGAGCTGATTGAGATGATTGGTGTGCCACAGGTGATTGCCGAGACAAACCCGGTGTATGCACTGAATATTTTAAAGAAGACGCCGGTTGATTGTGTATTAATTGATCAGAATATGCCGCAGATGTCGGGCTTAGCTTTGTATGCTGAATTAAAACAATCCATGCCGTCGATCCCGGCGACGTTTATGGTGAGTGCGATTGATGACTCTGAGTTGCGAGTGAAAGCCCGTGAAGCAGGCATGGAAGGCTTTATCAGTAAGCCGTTTCGATATGAAATTATAGAGCGCATGCTGCGCGATTTGGATGAACGCTTATAGGCCAAGCCCCAAAAGGCTTGGCCGTTGACTAAGCTACTGCGGCAACTCAATATCGAGCCATACTAAGCGATGGTCTGAAGACGCATCGCGCTTTTTCATTAAGTCATAGCCGGGTTCACCCTGAGTCGGCCAAAAAACGCCTGCGTCTTTGACAATTAAGTCATCAGAAGGCAGCACATAGTCTACCCGTTTACGCCACGCTGCCGTGTGATATTGTGATCCCTCAACATCCGGCGAGTGATTCGCGCCGCCTTGGCTCATCGGCATCACATCGTTAACACGTGGATGTTCTAACAACTGCGTCATGGCACCTTCAACACCGCTCGCACCCGCTTGTGCGTTTAGGTCACCCAATACCACAAACGATCCGTTGGCTGCGATACCACCACGCTGACCTTGGTCATCGTAAATGTAGTTATCCGCACCAGGGGTCAAGTAATCACGTACGAAACGAATTTCATCGTAATTTTTCATGCCATTGCGATTTTCTGGACCGTCAAAAGCCGGCGGCGTAGGGTGTTGAGCCAAGACATGTACAACTTTACCACCGACTTGAACGGGGACATCCCAATGTGATTTCGAGCTCAACGGGTATTGCGCCATGGTCTCATCGTTATACCACGGTTCATTTGTTGGCTTGCCATTCTCATCGTGTACATAAGGCACATGGTGGCCTGGCATGTCTTTCCATAAGAAGTGTTGGAACGTACGCACGTCATCTTCAAGTATTGGATATTTGGACAAAATCACCATGCCATATTGGCCAGGATACCAGCCAAAGCCCCACGCATCATTGCCTCGACCCGTTGCTTTGCCATCACGGTTGAGGTCAAACGCAGAGGGCGAACCGGTATTGACGGGCGCCGTGTAAACATAAGGGTACGCGATAGGCTCAAGACTATTTTGCGATTCCCCTAAATAGTTGTTTAAAAAGACATCGATGCCTTGCTCGCGAGGGACATAGTCAAACTCATTGAGCAGAATAATATCGGGGCGGACACGCTGAATGATTTCAGCAATACCACGAATTTGTGGATTATTTTCTTGTAAAACCTTGGGCAAAACCGATTCGTAAGTGTTCGGTAAAGCATCGTTTGGCAAGTGGTTGCTCGAGTCCATACTGACGTTAAAAGTGGCGATACGCACGGTGTCTTGAGCTAAGGATGATGTTGAATAAGTCATTATTAAAAGCAGTGAAAATGCAAAGATACTACGCATAAAATTCATGTGAAAGCCTACAGAATGGGACGCTACGACAATGCAAAAGAATAAAGGTTCCCTAAACACTAGGCAAGTGGATAAAAATTGATTAAAATATGTCACATATCTGACACGAAAATGTCGCAGAAGCTTAATGAATTTAAATGTTCTTCACAAACAGCCTACGTTGAGCCGCTGCCGTGAAATTTTTCACGCAGTCAGCTTTCCCGTTTTGAATCGGCGGTTGTATCGTGGTTCGTTAAGCGTTGCTAAATCGTTTTTCTGTAAAGTAGAACGTCCCGCATCCTCTCCCAGTTTTTTCTGCACGCCCCTTCGTGTCATCAAGTTGTCATATTCCAGCGTTATAAATGCGCACTCAAAATTTAGCTCATTTGCTAGTGAGCTTGCTGTACCAAAACCATTAGTACGTTTAATTACAACCTCAGGGATAACTCAATGAAATTCAACTCCAAGGTGAGTCGTATTTCTGCTGCCATCGCGTTAGCAGTAGGAATGTCGACGAGTGTCATGGCTCAAGAGACCTCATCGTCAATGCGCGGTGTGATCACAGGCCCACAAGGAAACCCAGTAGCGAACACTAAAGTTATCGTTACCCATGAACCGACAGGGACTGTGAACGAGTTTGTCACTAGCGCTGACGGTACCTTTACTGCGAAAGGTCTGCGTGTAGGTGGTCCTTACACAGTCGTTATCGATTCAGACAAATACCAAGACGCAGAGCTTGATAATCTTTATCTTGCTTTGGGTGATACCTTACGTGTGACAAGCCAACTGAAAAATAACGACATGGAGCGTATTTCAGTTTCTGGCTCAGTCATCATGACAGAAAGCGGCGGCGCGAGCAGCAACTTCGGTGAAGAAACCATCGATAACATGCCAAGCCTAAGCCGTGACCTTAAAGACATCGCGCGCATCAACCCATTGGTATCTATCCGTGGTAACGGCGAAATGTCGATTGCAGGTGGTAACCCACGCTCAAACAGCATCACTGTTGACGGTATCGGCCAGAACGATGACTTCGGTCTAAACTACGGCGGCTACCCAACTGAGCAACCACCCGTTTCATTGAGTTCAATTGAGCAAATCTCAGTTGACGTGGCACCTTTCTCAAGCAAGAAAGGCGACTTCTCTGGCGGTACTATCAACGCAGTCACTAAATCAGGTACTAACGAGTTTGAAGGCGAGTTCTTCTACGAATACTCTTCACCTGACATGAAAGGCGACTCTAAGCGCTTAAACCGTATTACCGGTTCTTCTGGTAATGACCAAGGCTTCCGTGAGTACGAAACCGTTGACGTTGAACCGATTCAAAAAACTTCAACTTTCGGTATGGCACTGAGCGGCCCTATCATTGAAGACACCTTGTTCTTCTTCACTAACTATGAAGAGTGGAACAGCGAGTTAGATTACCAATACGGTTTCCAAGGCAGTGGCGCGAGCAACGAGTTCTATACGTCACGTGAGAACTTCGAAGAGTTCCTACGCATTTTGGACAACACCTACGGTATCCAAGATTCACTGCCAGGCTCTCCAGAAGATAAAGACCGTAAATGGTTGACCAAATTAAGCTGGAACGTAAACCAAGATCACCGTCTTGATTTAACCTACCAGTGGCAAGACAACTCAGATATGCGCGGCCACTCAAGCGGCGGCGATACAGTGGTTCTTAACTCGCGTATCTATGACTACCACACGCGCATGAGCAACATCAGCGCGCGCTTGTACAGCGACTGGTCAGCAAACTTCATCACCGAAATGGGTATCACCTATAAAGATGTTGTTTCTGATTCAATCACCAACGCGGACTTTGGTGCGGTAACGGTCGAAGAATTCTTCCGTGGTCCATCATACGCATTTGGCGCAGACGAATACCGTCACGCAAACAAAGTTGAGAACCAAAACTTAACCTTCAACTTTGATGCAACGTATTTGTTCGGTGAACACGAACTCGCATTCGGTGCTGAGTACGAACGTCTGCGTTTATACAACAAATTCGTACCTGAAAGCTTAGGTACTTGGGAATTTGATAACTTTGAAGGCTTCGAAAATCGTGAAGTAGGTAACTTCAACGGTACGTATGACTTCTCATATCAGAACGCCTACACAGGCAACCCAGAAGATGCCGCTTATGACGCAGTACGTTACACGACAGCGCTGTATGTAGAAGATACTTTCTACCCAACAACTGACCTTGAGTTGACAGCCGGTGTTCGTTACGAGCGTTTGTCATCAGATGACAAGCCAACTTTGAACCAAAACTTTGTTGATACCTACGGTTTCTCTAACCAAGAAAACCTAGACGGTATGGACATCGTATTGCCACGCGTGAGCTTCAAGTACTACTTGAACGACGACGTTACTTTACGTGGTGGTTTAGGTCGTTTCTACGGCGGTGTGCCTAACGTTTGGTACAGTAACCCGTTCACTAAAGACGGTATCACGCTGGTAGCGGCAAACAGCGATTTCATCAACGATTACTTCGCTAACAGCTCAGATCCTGCGGACTTCACACAAGTACCACAAGCGATCCAAGACTCACTGCAGCAAGGCGCAGGTAGCACCAACTACATCGACCCTAACTTTGAATTGCCAAGCGACTGGCGTGCACAGTTAGCAGCTGACTACAGCTTCGATATCCCAATGGTGGGTGACGACTTCCGCGCAACAACGTCATTCTTGTACGTGCGTAAGCAAGACGAGTCAGTATGGTTGAACACTGCGTTGACGCCTGTTGATACAACAGCAGACGGTGAGCGTGTTATCTACGAAAGCATCTACAGCGGCAACCGCTCAGATAACTTCGATATCATGATGACCAACGCAGAAGAGCATGGTCGCAGCTATATCTTCACTCAGTCTTTGGCTAAGCAGTGGGATAACGGTCTTAACTTGACCATGAGCTACACGAACCAAGACGTTGAAGAAGTATCACCAGGTTCTTCATCACAAGCAGAAAGTAACTACAAGCACTACGTAGTTAAAACACGTAACCAGCCGTTCTCTGCACGTGGTGATTACGAGATCGAACACAGCTTCAAAGTAACCTTAGGTTACGAAAAAGAATTCTTTGATGGTTACAAAACTAACATCAACTTATTCTATGAGCGTCGTTCAGGCCGTCCATTCAGCTACACTATGAGCATGTACCAAGATGGCGACTTCGGCGATACCGTTGACTTCTACTCGCAGTCAGCTTACCTCGCTTACATCCCATCAGGTCCAAACGATCCAAATGTAGATTGGGCGAACTCAGTATCTTGGGACGAGTTGAGCGCAGTACTTGACCGTGCCGGTATCGCACCAGGCGGTTACATCATGGACCGTAACAGCGGTACTCAGCCATGGATTACTGATATCGACTTAAGCATCAAGCAACAGATCCCAGGTTTTGCTGAAGGTCACCGTGGTACCTTGTACTTCACCATCGACAACTTCGCTAACTTGCTGAACAGCGACTGGGGTGTTGAAGAGCGTTTAGGTTACCCGCAGGTCAACCTGTATGACTTCGGTGGATTATCGGATGATGGTAAATACCAAATCGATCGTCTGTTCAATGGTTATGCTCCGCAGAACTATGACCAGTACGACATTGGCGCATCATCATGGTCTGTCAAACTCGGCGTACGTTACGAGTTCTAAGGCTCAGAGCCCCTCAATTTTGTTGAGGGGCTTTTTTTTAGTCATGTCACAGAACTGACATGATCGAGATTTACACTTCACGGACTGAATCACATAACAACAGTGTTGAACTAACGGGGATGAACACACATGTTTAATTCAACTTTTAAGCGCACCGCATTGGCAGCCGCCATTGCAATGACTGTATCAGGTGCCGCGCTTGCACAAGACACCTCATCGAGCATTCGTGGTGTTGTCACTGCAGAATCAGGCACCATCATTAGCGGTGCAACTATTCAGTTGCGTGATGAACGCACTGGCTCAGTCAAAACCTTAACGACTAACGCACAAGGCACGTTCTCATCACGTGGTTTGCCTGTCGGTGGTCCATACACTTTGATGGTTAAAGGTCCTAACGGCCAAAGCCAAGTCATCGAAAACGTTTACCTCACGTTGGGTGACTCAGAGACCGTGAATGTGGTACTTGAACCGCAAGATATCGAAACAATCAGCGTGACCGGTACAGCACCGACTAACGCGTTGTACGGTAGCAACAGCCCTGCGGCAAACTTCAACCTCGAAGATTTGCAAGACGCCCCGGCTGCTAACCGTGACCTAAAAGACGTAGTACGTATCGACCCACGTATCTACATCAACGAAACCAACGCAGGCGACATCCAGTGTGGTGGCGCAAACCCGCGTTTCAACAGCTTGACTGTTGACGGTGTGCGTATGAACGATAACTTCGGCTTGAACTCAAGCGGTTATCCAACAGAGCGTATGCCTTTCTCTTATGATGCAATCGAACAGGTTGCAGTAGAATTCGCACCGTTTGATGTGCAGTACGGTGGTTTCACCGCATGTAACATCAACGCTGTTACCAAATCAGGTGACAACGAAATGTTCGGTGGTGTGTTCTTTGACTACACCAACGATTCATTACAAGGTAGTGAGCTTGAAGGCGATACTATTAACGTAGGCGCATTCAACGAAAAACGTTACGGCTTTAATGTCGGCGGCGCTATCTTAGAAGACAAATTGTTCTTCTTTACCTCATACGAAAAACTTGAAGGTTCTGACACCTTTGACCGCGGCCCAGAAGGCACCGGCGTAGCATCACCTGTATTGGGTGTGTCTGCAGCAGACGCAGAACGTATTCGTCAAATCGCGATCAACAACTACAACTATGACCCAGGCACGTTCCCTGCGAGCTTGCCAGTTGAAGACGAGAAGTTCCTTGCTAAGTTAGATTGGTACATCAATGACGCGCACCGTGCATCATTCACGTACAACTACAACGACGGCTTCTCAATTGCCGAATCAGACGGCGATGCTGATGAGCTTGAGTTCTCAAACCACTTCTATGAGCGTGGTTCTAAGTTCACTTCATATGTCGGTGAGTTCTTCTCTGACTGGACGGATAACTTCTCAACCGAAGTACGTGTCGGTTACTCAGAGTTAGACGCACGTGTTAACCCATTAGGCGGCACCGAGTTTGGTGAAGTTCAAATCGGCGTTAACGATGCAACCGTATACTTGGGTGCAGATGACTCGCGTCATGCAAACAAATTGAAGTACGACACGACGTTCTTCAAATTAAAAGGTACTTACCTTGCGGGCGACCACATCATCTCTGCCGGTATCGAGCAAGAGAAATACGACGTTTACAACTTGTTCGTACAAGAAGCACAAGGTGAATACCGCTTCGGTTCTATCGATGCGTTTGAAGCCGGTACACCAAGCCGCGTAATTTATGAAAGCGCAGCAGGTACCAACAACCCAACGGACGCGGCAGCAGAATTCTCTTACGCTGTAAACACGGCGTACGTTCAGGATGAGTACTACTACGCACCAATGGACATCACCTTTACTTACGGTTTGCGTTATGACTGGTACACCAGCAGCGATAACCCAGTAAACAACCCATTGGTAGAGGACCTTTATGGTTTCTCTAACCAGCAAAACATGGACGGCCAGGACTTACTGCAACCACGTTTTGGTTTCAACTGGTTTGTGAGCCCACAGTTAGAAGTACGTGGTGGCGTTGGCTTGTACTCAGGCGGTAACCCGAACGTATGGATCTCTAACAACTATTCAAACAACGGTGTTACTCAGTATGAAGCGAACCTATTCGGTGACTTCTTCGCGGGCGGTAACACCTTGTTCAACATTCCTCACACAGGCGAAGGTCGTCCAATCTACGACATTCCACAAAACCTGTTTGACGAAGTCGCTAATGCGAACGGTGAAGGTCCAATCAACACCATGGATCCAAACTTCGAATTGCCAAACGAGTGGAAATACGCGTTGGGTGCAACTTACACGTTCG
>MDTG01040177.1_pt1 | contig 10692 bp, 12 predicted proteins | sample 811421 | NCBI WGS metagenome assembly MDTG01 (sample SAMN05326645, study PRJNA326480) | marine metagenome | isolation source: seawater | place: Pacific Ocean: South East | collected 2011
AAGGAAATTGATGATTCTTATGTGATAAACTTGACTTATTATTTCAGTAATTTTTTTTGAATTTGATGAAAATTTAGAAATCTCTCGTAAACCATAAACGTCAGTTCCAAAAAAAATTATAATACATGAGAATAAGGAAAGTGATTGAAAAAGCAGTATTTCTCCCCACGCAGAAACGGACAGCGCTTTAGATACATGAATCATAACAAGTATGGGGAAAATTGCTGACACAATAAATTGTGCATAAGAGAAAAATAGATTAAAATTAAATTTTTTATTATTAATCAATTATCTAGGCCAAAAAATGAATATATGTGTGTTAAATACATTACCATGGAGATTAAACTTAATAAAAAATCAAGAATATGTTGATAAAAAGAAATGCTTTGAAATTCATTTTTTTATGTAAGTTTTATCATGATTAATTTATCAAAAAAAGACTTTAATTTTTAGTATGAAAAAATATATTATTGTAGATTTTGATGGAACTCTTACTAAAATTGATTCAACAATCGAAGCATTTTTCAATTCATTTTTTAAAAAACCAATTAGAACAATAAACTTATTACTTAAAGGTAAAGTTTTTTTAAAAAAAAAACTTTTTCAGTCAGGAGATTATCCAAATAGCCAATCTATTCCTCTTGATGAAAAAATAATTGAAGAAATTACTTACTATAAAAATAAAGGCTACACAGCAATATTATTAAGTGGTACGAGTGAAGCATTTCTTCAGGAGATTAAATTCCCAAATAATTTATTCGATCAAGTTATTGGTACCAAAAATAAAGAAAATATGATTGGAATGAAAAAAATTGAATTGTTAGAAAACATGGGTATTCAAGATTATATCTATTTAGGAAATTCTAATGATGATCTTTTATTTTCAAAATATGCAAAAAAAACTATAATTTTTAACATGTCTTTTTTTAAAAAAATATTAAATCAAAATAAAAATGTTGAATTTAAAAATACAAAAAAACCTTATATAAAAATTTTATTTGATCATTTGAGAATTAAACATTGGGTTAAAAATCTCTTAATTTTTTTCCCTCTACTTATTGATTCAAGCATACGATCATATAATAGCTTCTTAGAATTTTTGCCTTTGTTTTTATTTATGTCGCTATCAGCATCTACTGTATATATGTTCAATGATTATTTGGATTTAGAAAATGATAGAAAACATAAGAAAAAGAGTAATAGACCTTTGGCTTCAGGCGATATTAGTATTATTCACAATTTTTTATTGTGTTTATTTCTAATTTTTTTAGCCCTTCCTTTGTCAATACTGATTAATTATAAGATTTTTGTAATTGTCTGTATTTATTTTCTATTAAATATATTTTATTCAACATATGGTAAAAAAATTCCAATTCTAGATTTAATACTGTTAAGTAATTTCTATTGTATTAGAATATTCTCAGGAGTTTATATTTTTAATTTAGAATTTACTTTTTGGTTGCCACTATTTTCTTTCTTTTTCTTTGTAAATCTTGCAATTATTAAAAGACTGTCAGACTTTTTTAATAATGATAAAAAAATTACCTTAGATGGAAGAAGTTATAATATTGGCGATGAATTAGCTCTATTACCATTAGGTATAGCTTCTGGTATAAGTTCTATTATTATTCTAGGCCTATATATTAACACAGATTCTGTATTGCTCTATTTTTCTTACCCAAACTATTTATATTTTTTATTAATATTAGTTTATTTTTGGATTTCAAGAATGTGGCTTTTTCTTGTTAGAGGGGAAATTAATTATGACCCAGTAACTTTTGCAATCAAAGATAAAACAAGTCTTTTAATAGGAATACTTAGTATTTTAATAGTCTTACTATCCCAATAAATGATTAATAAAAAAATTATTGAAGTAATTTTAGGAAAAGAGCTTTTCTACACAATAAATAATGAAAGTTATTCGTTTTTTTTAAGACAACTAAGAAGGGTTCCAGATCATTATGCTTTTGGAATTAAAATATATTTATTTTTTCTAAATTTTTTGTTATTAATATTCCTAAATCAAAAATATTTTCTGGAAAAAATTTTCCCTTTTTTACCTTTTTCTAACGAGATTAAGAAATTTGTAAAATCTATAATTATTCTTAAATACTATGATAGAAACTAAAGCGCTGGTAATAGGGTCTGGCCCTTCAGGGTGTGTCACAACGTTAGAGCTACTGAAAAAAAATATTCCTACGATATTAATTGAAAGAGGTATCAAATCAAAATCAAATGAATACTCAGTAGATGAAATGGAAAAAAAATACAAGCATGGCGGTGTTAACTTAGCATTTGGAAAAAATAAAATTGCTTTTGTTGAGGGACAAACGCTTGGCGGAGGGAGTGAAATTAACAGCGGTCTTTATCATCGACTTCCACAAGAAATCTATAAAGAATGGAAAGAATATGACTTGTCTAAATTTAGTGATAGTGAAATGGAAGAGCATTTTCTGGATATTGAAAAAAAATTAAACATACAGAAAGCTCCCGAAAAATTTATTACTAAAGCCAGCAAAAAACTAGAAGAAGGGGCGACTAAAATGGGCTGGGTATGTAATGAAGTTCCTCGATGGATTGTTTATAGTGAAGAAAAATATATAAAACAATCTATGTCAGAAACATACATTAAAAATATTGAGAATATGAATGGAAAAATCTTTACAAATACAGAAGTGAAATATTTCAAAAAAAATAATAATTTTATTGTTCATTGTAATGATCTTGAGAACAATCAAAAGGTTTTAATTAAAACAAAATATTTATTCATATGTTCAGGTGCAATAGAAACTCCATCATTGCTAAGAAAATCAGGCTATAAACACAATATAGGTAATAGTCTCTATGTGCATCCAACTGCAAAAATAGTTGCAAGATTTGATCAAAAAATTAATTCAAAAAATGCAGGGGTTGGAGTTCATCAAGTTAAAGAGTTTGCTCCAAAATTTTCATTCGGCTGTTCTATAAGTTCTAAAGAATATTTATCAATTAATCTTATAAATAATATGGATTTTATCGATAATATTGAAACTGAATGGGAAAAAATGTACACATACTATTCAATGATAAAACCTGAGGGGAAGGGCATTATAAGAAATATATTATTTTCTAAACACCCATTTATTAGCTATTCATTAACAAAAAATGATTCAGAATTGATAAGAAAATCATTGATAGAATTATCGAAATTACTTTTTGCAGCTGATGCTAAAGAATTATATATAGTTGGATCTAAAAACTTTACTTTAAAAGAAAAAAATTTTGTTCAAAAAATCAATGAAATAAAAATTAGTGATTTAGATTTGATGACAATTCATTTATTTTCTAGTTGTCCAATAGGAGAAAATAAGAAATTATGTGCTGCTAATTCTTTTGGTAAAGTTTATGGAGAGTCAAACTTATATATTAATGATTCGAGTATGTTGCCTACAGCACCTTCTGTAAATCCTCAAGGAACCATTATGGCAATGGCAAGAAGAAATGTGCTTAACTTTATAAAATATGAATATGAAAAATAAAATTTATATCACTGGAGCCAATGGTTGGTTAGGAAGAAACCTTCTAGAATACCTAGTAAAAGTTGACCCTGAAATACACTGTATTGTTTTATTAGAGCCTGGAGATGATAAAAACTTTCTTATTGGTGATACCAGTATAAAAGATTTACAAATAACTATAGAGTGGGGAAACATCACAGACGAGCATAGTTGTAGCCGTTTCTTATCTAATTCTGAAGGCTCTACAGTGATACATCTTGCAGGTGTTATACACCCAAATAAATATCGCGATTTTCATAGTGTAAATTTTTTAGGCACTAAAAATATTTCTGATCTATGTTTAAAAAATAATGTAAAAAAACTAATCTATCTTTCTTCAAATTCCCCTTATGGCACTAATAAAAAAGGTGAATTATTTGACCAGCATTCGCCTTATAAACCTTATTTAGGTTATGGAAAATCAAAAATGGAAGCTGAGACATATATAACTCAATTAAGAAAAGAAGGGCTGAAATCAAATATTCTTAAGGCGCCTTGGTTTTATGGACCACATCAACCATTAAGACAAACTACATTTTTTAATATGATTAAGAAGGGACTATTCCCATTAATTGGAAATGGAAAAAATTTGAGATCAATGACATATACAAAAAATTTGGCTCATGCTATTTATCTATGCTACATAAATAAGGAAGTTGATAATCTTGATTTTTGGATTGCAGATGAAAAGGCATATTCTTTTAGATATATTTTAGAAACAATAAGAGAGATAATGATTCAAGAATACAAAATTAATGTACCAAAAAATAAATTAAGGCTACCTCATTTTTTTGGAGAAATTGCATATTTTTTTGATTTATTAATTCAGAAAATTGGTTTGTATAACCAAGAAATTCATGTTATGGGCGAAGTAAATAAAAATATTGCATGTGATATCGATTATACAAAGAAAAAATTAGGATATTATCCTAAGTATAATATCAAAAGTGGAATGAAAGAGTCTTTAGATTGGTTGGTAAAAAATGGCTTCAAATTATAATATATTAGTTACGGGAGGATCTGGTTATTTTGGTTCTTTACTGTTAGATAAAACAAAAAATTATTTTTCAAACTCTTATAATTTTGATTTAATAAAAAACGAAGATTCTGAAGTTAAAACATTTCTTGGAGATATTAGAGATTATGATGCTATTTATAATTGTACAAAAAATATTGATATCATTTTTCATAATGTAGCTCAGGTTCCTATTGCAAAAAATAAAGATCTTTTTGAGTCTGTAAATATTACTGGAACTGAAAATCTTTTAAAAGCAGCGTTTAAAAATAATGTTCAAAAAGTAGTTTTAACATCATCTAGTGCAATTTTTGGAGTCCCAAAATCTAACCCAGTTGATGAAAATACCAAACCAACCCCAATGGATCCTTATGGAAAAGCAAAATTTGAAGGTGAGCTTATATGTAAAAAATATATTAAACAAGGTGTGGACATATCAATTATCAGGCCTAGAACTATTCTTGGGCATGGAAGACTTGGAATATTTCAGATTATTTTTGATTGGATTAAAAATGGATATAATGTTCCTGTCATTGGTAAAGGTGATAATTTATATCAATTTGTTCATGCATCTGATTTAGCAGATGCATGCATATCTGCGTCACTTCTTAAAGGTTCTGAAATTTTTAATTGTGGGGCAAAAGAGTTTGGGACTATGTACGATCTACTTAATTCACTATGCGTACATGCAAATACTGGTTCAAGAGTAAGCCATCTTCCAAAAAATCTTACTATTTTTCTGATGAAATTAACGAGCAAACTAAATATTTCCCCGCTAGGAGATTATCACTCACTTATGTATGATAAAAGTATGTATTTCTCCAATGATAAGACTTACAATATGTTGAATTGGAATCCTAAATATTCTAATGAAGAAATGATTAAGGAGAGTTATGATTGGTATTTAGAGAATCACAAAAAGATTGGAATGTCTACAAATGAAAGAAGTGCACATAAATCAAAAATTAAGCAAGGTGTACTAAGTATAGTAAAAAGGATAATATGATGATGGTCTACTTAAAGATTTTATTAATAATTACTGCTGGAATTTTTTCAGCTTTTGGAAATCTTTATCTCAAAAAATTTTCTATTAAAAGTAAAAACATTTTTGAAGGCATTATTTCTTTCGATTATGAATTAATAATAGGATTATTGTTTTATGTCTTAAATCTATTACTGTTCATTGTAGCTTTGAAATCTATAAATGTTTCTAAAGCATATCCAATTTTAGCAGCAACAAGTTTTCTTACTACATACTATTTAGCAAATTTATTTTTAGGTGAAAAAATTGAATTTACTCAAGTTATAGGTATTGGGATCATATTAATAGGTATTATTGTTCTATCGTCCACCATGAACCAATAGTTTATAATTATGGATATTAAAAAAAATAAAATTATTTCTTATCTTTGCGAGCTCAGCACTGGACAATTATTATTTATTCTGTTTACACTTTTTTTTCTTTTTTCTTTTTTTGTTACTATTCCTTCACATACCCATGATTTTGATGAAGGTTGGACAGCAAGTATCGCAAATGAGATAGCGCAAGGAAAGTTATTATACAAAGATATCTCTGCTCCTTATGGGCCAGCAGTTTTTTATTTGTATTCAGCCATAATCTCTATTTTTGGAAAAGAGTTTTTTCTTTTTAGAGTGGTTGGGTGTATGATAATTATGCTACAAGCTTTTTTTACAACAAAAATTGTAAACCTTTATACGAACGAAAAAAAGCTAATATTATTTTCTGCACTAATATCTTTAATTTCACTAGGTACTTACCAAGGATGTCGAATTACTGCGTCAACAATTGCCGGTCTAACAACGTTGATGATTGTTTTTTACCATTTAAAATTTTTGTCTAAAAATGATAATAAATATTTAATTCTGATGGGTGCTTTATTTGTTTTACAATTATTAACTAAACATAATGTTTTTGCATTAGACGTTGCTGCCAATGGAATTTTCATGCTATTTCATTCATTTACAGTTTATAAAAAAACTGGCGTTTTTAATTGGAGCTACTTTCTAATTCCAATAATTGCTTTTATTGGTTTTTTAACTCCATATATCATATATGTTTTCCCCTACATTAAAATCCTCCTCAATGATACTATTCTTACAATATCAGAATATAAAGCCTCTGATATTACTATACCTTTTCCATCACCATTAAGTTTTTTTAAAATGGATTTTCTTGATATTATATTTTCCTTATTTTTATATAGTATCTTACCGCTATTTATAGCGAGTGCTCTTATCTTGTTTGATCAAATGAAAAACAAAAAATTATTTCAAACAGGAATAGTGCTAGTTTTATTGTCTACTTTTTTTCATTATGTTGAAGTTTATCCTCTCAGTGATTATTCGCATTACGTGCGAGCAACTGTACTATATCCATCGTTAATTGTAATTCTTCTTTATTTAACAAAATTAAATAGGTCCACAACAGTTTTATTTTCAATTATTGTTGGAATATTACTTCACCTTTACCCATCACTAACTAATATTTATTCAAGCTTAAAATATCGTATTATTCAACCCGAATCTGAGCTTCCTTATCATTCGAATATCAAGAAAATTATCAATGAGGATGTTATGATTGAAGTTCTTCAGGTCGTCAACAACTTTAATAAAGACGAATTATTAATAATTGGCCATGCTAATATTTACTATTACTTATCAGATAAAAAAAATAGTAGTAGGTTCAATATAATAACTCATTCATATTTAAACGAAGAAGATGAAAAACAGGTAATAAAGGAAATAGAGTTGAATCGTATTAAATACATAATGGAACCTCCATCTGTTAGGAAATTAAAAGAGCTTGAACAGTTAAATATTCTTAATACTTATATTGGTGAAAACTTCCACATTTTTAAAGAAATTGATGGTTATAATTTCTGGGTTAAAGATTAAAAGCTTAAAAATTTTCATTATTCATATATTTTTTTAAACTTATTTTCCAGTCAGGCATCTTATTCAATCCAACTTGCTTTAGGTTTTTATTATTTGCCATTTCGTTATTTGAAACATTAGCCAATCTATTAAATTCTGATTTGCTTACAGGTTCAATTTTATTTTTTCGACCATCATTTTTCAATATTTCATTCACATATTCATATCTAGTAGCAAAACCCTTATTAACACAATTATATAAACCGCTATAATCATTTTGAATTAATGAATATGTACTGCTTACAACGTCTTCAGTAAAAGTTGGGTTACCATGTTGATCAATATTTGATTTTATTATGTCTTTACTATTCTGTGCTTCTAATAATCTATTTCTGACAAAATTTTTTGGTGAATTCTTATTCCCTCCGAAAAGCCAACCTGTTCTAATAATTATATAATATTCTAGTTTATCAATGATTTCATTCTCAGCCATAAGCTTAGATTTATGATATATAGTTTTTGGTTTAGTAAAATCAGATTCATTAAATGGAGTTTTTTTGTAATCGCCATATACTCCCGTACTACTAATAAATACAAATTTGATATTTAATTTTTTGCATGTTTTTACCAAATTTTTTGTTAATTCAACATTGTCATTAAAACATTGCTTATGATTTTTTTCACAAAACTCTACATCTGTATTAGCAGCGCAGTGAATAATTATAGATGTTTTTCTAGATTCAAAATATTCTACAATATAGTCAATATCACAATCTATACTAAAATGCTTTCTATCGACTGGGAAATAATTAATTTTATTAGATTTAAAAAAATTTACAAATGAGCTTCCAAGCATTCCAGAGCTGCCTGTAATAGCAATATTCATACAATCAAATTTGTTTCCAAGTTAAAGGTTGACAAATCGGCATCTTCTGACTCTGATGGATCATGTTCAATTGAAGCAATATTTAAGATTATATTATTATCTGATTCACCTCTAAAAGCAACCCAAATACCTGGAGGAATAGTTAATTTTCCATAATGCATAAGACTTAGATTATAGCTTTCAGTTAATTTTTGAGAATCATCATGTAAAAAAAAATGAAACTTCTCCACTTGGTACAAAAAGATTCATATGCATAACTTTATGCTTTTTCCAACCTTTAACTTCGTTTTTTTTTATTGATGTAAAATAAGCTTCTCCAAAACCACGGAATTCTGTATCTGACTTTTTGAGTCCATGATAAATATTCCCCTTTGGATTACTAATAGGTTTAATTTTTGTGTATTTTACACCAGGAATTTTGGAGCTATCTAATTTATCGCCCAACTTAAATTACTTTCTTTTGCTTTTTTTTCATAAAAATCTATTTGATCAAGTGTTAAACCGTACATTTCTTGTCCATTAATATTTGAAAGATACCAATCCCTTACAAGATTTATACATTGATGGTAATTCAAGTTTGCTTCCCACTTCAGATGGAATAAGGCTTTATCACAATTTAATTTTAAAAGGCCAGCCTCATGAAATGGAATGTTATCGGTTATTTCATATTTTGGAGAGTTATTTTTTATAATAAACCCATCTGATAAATCTTTAATTAACTCAAGAACAGTTCGGTTTTGTTCAGCTTTTGGGCCAAAGTTGAACGATTCTCCAGATAATTTTTTATCATCTTTGTATAACTTTGCTCCAAGCGTTAAATAACCGCTTAAGGGTTCTAATACATGCTGCCAAGGTCGTGTTGCATCAGGGCTTCTAATTTCAACGGTCTCTTGATTTGTCCAACTTTTTATACAGTCAACCACTATCCTATCTTTAGCCCAGTCTCCTCCACCAATTACATTTCCAGCACGAGCTGAGCCTATTTTAATGAAAGAATTATTATTCTTAAAAAATGAATGATAATAAGAATGAAACATCATTTCTGCAGCACCCTTTGAAGCACTATAAACATCTTTACCTCCAAGATGATCAGTTTCTTTATACCCCCATTCCCACTCCACATTTTCATAGCATTTATCTGAGGTAATTATAACTGTTGAGCATTTATTTTTAAGACTTTTTACTGATTCTAAAATATTAGATGTACCCATGACATTGGTTGTAATTGTGTCTAATGGACTTTCATATGACTTTGAAACAATTGCTTGAGCTGCTAAGTGAAAAATAAAATCAGGTTTAAATTTATTAACAACTTCTTGAAGTTTATCTAAATCTCTAATGTCAACATAATAATGTTCAATCTTTTTTTCCAAATTTAGCTGTTCAAACATAGAAGGTTTGGTTGGAACTTTATCTGAAACCCCACAAACTTTAGCGCCTAACTTTAATAACCAAACTGTTAACCAAGAACCCTTGAAACCAGTATTTCCGGTAATTAAAACTTTCTTGCCATTGTAAATTTTAAAAAGCATTTATTTATCCCATGTTTTCCAAGGGGCTTTTCCTGAATTCCATAAATCTTCTAGATAATTTTTATCTCTTAAAGTATCCATTGGGTGCCAAAAATCTTTATGTTTATATGCCATTAATTGACCATTTTTAGCTAGAGTCTCTAAAGGAGTTTTTTCCCAAACAGTTAAATCATCTTCAATTAAATCAATAACTTTTGGAGATAAAACAAAAAAACCTCCATTTATCATCTGTCCATCTCCCATTGGTTTTTCAATAAATTTATTGACCATATCATCTTCAATTTCTAAAGCACCAAATCTTCCTGGAGGGAGCGTAGCTGATACTGTTGCCAACTTTTGGTGATTCCTATGGAACATAATTAATTCTTTAATGTTAATATTTGACAAACCATCTCCATAAGTAAAACAAAATTCTTTATCATCATTAATAAACTCCTTAACTCTTGCAAGCCTTCCGCCAGTCATTGAATGCTCTCCAGTATCCACAACTGTAATTTTCCAAGGTTCAGATCTTGAATGATGGATATCTAACTTGTTTCCTTTTATATCAAAAGTAATATCTGAGGTATGTAGAGAATAATTTGAAAAGTATTCTTTAATTACATATCCTTTATACCCAGCACATATGATAAAATCATTTATTCCATAAGAAGAATATATTTTCATTATATGCCACAATATTGGCATAGACCCTATTTTTACCATAGGTTTTGGAATTGATGTAGTCTCTTCACTTAGTCTAGTCCCTAGTCCACCAGCTAGAATAATTGCTTTCATGAGATGAATATAATCATCTTTTTTGTTAAAAATTGTTTTTAATTATGTCGT
>MDTG01203423.1_pt1 | contig 10692 bp, 9 predicted proteins | sample 811421 | NCBI WGS metagenome assembly MDTG01 (sample SAMN05326645, study PRJNA326480) | marine metagenome | isolation source: seawater | place: Pacific Ocean: South East | collected 2011
AATAGAAAAATAAAAAAAATATTAGGTTGGACACCTAAATTTGAAAATTATAAATTAGGCTTAGAAAATATTTATAAAATATATACTAATGGCTAAAATTCTTCAAATTATTCCATCTCTGGACAAGATTAACGGTGGCGTTGAAAGAGGAACACTTGATGTCGCAAGGAGACTTATAACTGACGGTTTTGAATCATGTATTTTATCTTCAGGTGGAGAAATGTCTGAAAAATATAAGTACATTGGTGTAGAAAATTACAATCTTAATTTAAAAAAAAAAGGTTTTTTAAAATTCTTCATATTAAAAAATAAAATAAAAAACTTACTTACACAAATCAACCCGGATATTGTTCACATAAGGAGTAGGTGGCCAGCTTTTTGCTTTAACGAAATTGTGAAAAGTTTAAAAATACCCTTGGTTACAACTTTTCATGGTACCTATTCTGGCAATAATTTTTTTCCAAAAAGAAAATATAATGGTGTGATGACAAAGGGAGACAAGGTTATAACTATTTCAAAATTCATTGATGATCACGTTAGGTTTTATTTTCCAGATTGCAAATCACGTCTTGTGCAAATTAATAGAGGTATTGATACATCTTACTTTGATATAGAATCAGTGAGTGAAAAAAGAAAAGAAAAGATATTATCCAAGTTCTCAATTTCTGAAAAATCGCATATTTTTTTACTTCCAGCCAGAATTACATCTTGGAAAGGACATATTACTGTAGTTGAGGCTTCTAAAATTATTTTAAAAAAAGAACCATCATTAAACTTTGTTTTTCTATTCGTTGGAAGCGAAGACGGTAAGCAGAGATTTACCAATCTTCTAAAAACAAAAATAAATAGGTTGGATCTTCAGGGAAGATTTATTTTTTGTGGGAATTTGAATGATATGCCAGCAGTTTATTCTATTGCTGATATAATTGTTTCAGCATCGGTTGAGCCAGAGGCGTTTGGAAGGATAAGTGCTGAGGCGTCCTCAATGACAAAGCCTGTAATTTCGTCCAATCATGGTGGTTCAAGAGAAATAATCGAAAATGAAATAACTGGATGGTTGGTAGAACCATCAAATCCAGAACAATTAGCAGAGAAAATAATTAATGTACTTAAGCTATCTCAAGAAAAAAAAGATTTAATCGGAACTAATGCGAGAAGAAGAGTTAAAGAAAAGTTTGGTCTTGAAGAAATGCTAAAAAAAACCATGTCAGTTTATGAAGATCTCCTCTCAACAAAAAAAAATCTTAATAATTAAATTTGGTGGTTTAGGAGATATTGTTCTTTCATTAGATGCAATGTTCTCAATCATAGAACACCACAAGACGTCCGTCGCATTATTAACAGAAAAGCCTTTTGATGAGTTTTTAGAAAAATCTAAATGGTTCAATAGAATTTTTACAATAAGAAGAAGTTTTTTATACTTCAATGATCTTATTCAAATAAAGAGAACTGTAAATTGCTCTGAATTTGATTATGTGTACGATTTACAAACATCAAAGAGATCATCTTATTATTTAAAACTTTTTAATAAAGAAAAAGCTGTAACAAATGGAATTGGGAAATATGCAAAAATTTGCCACAGTAATAAAAACAGAAATAATATGCATACTTTACATAGGCAGCGTGACCAAATTTCTTTAACAAATGTCAAACCTTTAAAAGAAATAAATTTTTCTTGGGTCTTTAAATCAAATTATGATGTTCCGAAGAAAAAGTTTATAATGGTTGTGCCGGGAGGTTCAAGAAAAAGAACTAATAAGAGAATTCCTTATCAAATATATTTCAAATTAATCAAGTATCTAAATGATAAAAAATTTCATGTTTTATTAATTGGTTCTGAGGATGACGAAAAAATTTGTCAGCGATTAAAAAATGATTTTCCAGAATCTGAAAATTTGTGTAAAAAAATTAATCTTTTTGATATTGGTAAGTTGTCCAAATTCACTTCATTGGCGATTGGTAATGACACAGGACCAATGCATTTAATATCTAAAGGCGGAAAAGATACGTTTGTTTTTTTTACTAAATTTTCAGATCCTAAACTTTGTATGCCAGTTGGAAAAAAAGTTACAACTTTTAAATTTACAGGAAATTCAGAATTTTTTTTTGATAATATTTTATTAAAAATAAAAAATAGTTTATCTTTTGAATGAATATTGACAGAAAAAAACTATTAATTTAATTAAAACTATGCCAAATATAAAATTTCCAGATGGTAATTCTCGCTTTTTTGAAAGTGGTGTTAACGGTTTTATAATTGCAGAGAGTATTTCAAAATCACTAATAAAAAAAGCTGTTGCAATTTCCATCAATGGAATTCAAAGAGACCTCTGCGATCTTATTGATGATGATGCTGAGGTTGAAATAATTACGAATGATTCCCACGCGGGTCTCGAGATTATGAGGCATACATTGACAGCACAGGTACTTGCATTGGCTTTAAAAAATCTATATCCCTCAGCTAGATTAGCAATAGGTCCCACTATTGAAAATGGATTTTACTATGATGTTTTGTTTGAAAAACCAATTTCATCAGATGATTTCCCAAAAATTGAAAAAGAAATGAGTAGAATCATTAATGAAGGTGGAGAGATAAAAAAAACATACAAAAGTAAGAGAGAAGCAATAGAAATGTTTGAGTTACTTCAAGAAAATTATAAAGTTGAAATTATACGAGACTCCGATCAAGAGAAAGATTTCCAAATATACGAACAAAGCAAATCAAAATTCTTCGACCTATGTAGAGGTCCTCATTTGCCGGACTTGAAATTTGCTGGACCATTCAAGTTAACTAAGCTTGCTGGAGCTTATTGGAGAGGGGATTCAAAAAATGTCATGCTTCAAAGAATTTATGGAACTGCATGGAATAGTGAAAAAGAATTGAAGAATTATCTCTTTCAAATTGAAGAGGCAGAAAAAAGGGATCACCGAAAGATAGGAAAGGAACTTGATCTTTTTCATTTTCAAGAAGAAGCTGCAGGATCTGTATTTTGGCATTCAAAAGGATGGACAGTATACAAAAATATTATGAATTACATCAGAAATAAACTTGATGATAATGGATACCAGGAAGTTAATACTCCTCAGCTTTTAGATAGGTCCTTGTGGGAAACTTCTGGACATTGGGAAAAATTTAGAGACCAAATGTTTATTTCTGGATCAGAAGATAAAACACTTGCTATAAAACCTATGAATTGCCCATGTCATGTTCAAATATTTAAACAAGGAATAAAAAGTTACAAGGATTTACCTCTTCGTATGTCGGAGTTTGGTTGTTGTCATAGAAATGAACCGTCTGGTGCCTTGCATGGACTAATGAGATTGAGAGCATTTGTTCAAGACGATGCTCATATTTTTTGCACAAAACAACAAATAATTTCAGAGACATCAAAATTTTGCAATTTGCTTATGGAAATATATCAAGATTTTGGATTTAATGATATCACAATCAAGTTCTCAGATAGACCAGAAAATAGAGCAGGAGACGATAAAGTTTGGGATCAGGCAGAAGAATCATTAATTAATGCAGTCGAAAAAGCTGGATACAAGTATGAACTGAATAAGGGAGAAGGTGCTTTTTATGGACCTAAACTTGAATTTGTTTTGAAAGATGCGATTGGTCGAGACTGGCAATGCGGAACTTTACAAGTGGATTTTGTTTTACCGGAAAGACTTAATGCAAGTTATGTGAGTGAAGATGGAAAAAAGCAGAGACCAGTGATGTTACATAGAGCAATTTTAGGTTCATTTGAGAGATTTATTGGTATTCTAATAGAAAATCACTCGGGCAGACTACCTCCGTGGTTGAGCCCAATTCAAGTGGCTTTGGCGACAATTAATTCCAACTGCAATGATTACGCAAACAGAATTGCGTCAGAATTTAAGAAATATAAAATTAGATGTTTAACTGATTTTCGAAATGAGAAATTAAATTATAAGCTTAGAGAGCTCTCACTGCAGAAAATTAACTTTATAGCAATACTTGGTGAAAAAGAAGTTGAAAATAAAAGTGTAGTCGTTCGAACGCTTGGATCTAAGGAACAAGAGTTACTAAGTTATGATGAGTTCATAAAAAAAATAAAAATTTCTTGCAGTCTTCCATAATTTATGAATATTTTTAACTCTATTAATTAAATTGCTAATTGAAAGGATATTATTTTTAAATATGCAATTATTTAAATATGAATAAAGGAAGATTTCATTCCCCTAAACAGCAGGGTCCTGCTGTTAATGAAAGAATAAGAGCTAGATCCGTTAGAGTTATATCTGAAAAAGGTGATATGTTGGGAGTTTTCAATACCGATGAGGCCGTTAAACTTGCTTTTGATAAAGGCTTGGATTTGGTTGAAGTCTCTCCAAACGCATCCCCGCCGGTATGTAAAATCATAGACTATGGGAAATATAAATACCAAGTTCAAAAAAAACAAGCTGAGGCAAAAAAAAAACAAAAAACATTTGAAGTTAAAGAGGTTAAATTAAGACCAGGTATTGAAGATCATGATTATGGAGTCAAATTAAAATCTATTCAAAGATTTTTGAGTGAAGGAGATAAGGTAAAAATAACTTTGCGTTTCAAAGGAAGGGAGATGGCGTATCATCAAAGAGGTATGGATGTACTCAAAAAATTGGAAAGTGAGATAGAATCGGTTGCAAAGATTGAACAAGTTCCAACACTTGAAGGCAAACAAATGATTATGGTATTAGCCCCAAGATAGTTAATGAAAAACGGTCTTGCGTTGGGGGAAAAAAACTATATAAATAGTTTTATTATGCCAAAGATAAAGACGAAAAGCGGAACCAAAAAAAGATTTAAAGTTACCGGAACTGGAAAAGTATTAATGTTCGCGAGTGGTAAACGTCATAACCTATCAAAAAGAACAAAAACCATGAAGAGATCATCTAGAGGTCCAACACTTATGTCTAAGCAGGACACAAAGATTGTAAAGAAATATATCAACGCGAAACTAAGGTAAATAAAAATGTCAAGAGTAAAATCAGGTGGTATAACTAGAGCCAGGCATAAAAAAATCCTCAAACGAGCTAAGGGTTATTTTGGGAGAAGGAAAAACACCTTTAAAGTTGCCAATCAGGCAGTCGAAAAAGCAGGTCAGTATGCTTATAGGGATAGGAAAGTAAAGAAAAGAGAATTCAGGAGACTTTGGATCCAACGAATAAATGCAGGGTGTAGATTAAATGGTATTAAATACTCAACATTTATCAGTGGACTTAAAAAAGTTAATCTGAATTTCAATAGAAAAGTACTTGCAGATTTAGCCGCTTTGGAACCTGAATCTTTTAAGCAGATAGTGGCGAAAGTAAGAGCAGTTTAGCAAACGTAAAACAATGGATTACGATCAACTAATTCAATCAGCTTTGAATGAAGTTGGAGATGCAGATTCAAGCAAATCATTGGAAGATGTTAGGGTTAAGTATTTTGGAAAAAATGGAATTATTACATCAGAACTTAAGTCCTTGTCTTCATTGTCAGCTGATAAGAAGATAAAATTAGGAATAAAGCTCAATAATCTAAAGAAAGCTTTTTTTTTATCAGTAGAATCAAAAAAAAATAAATTAGCTTTAAAGGAGATTAATCTTGAGCTTGAAAAAGATTCCACAGATTCGTCTCTGCCACCAAGAGAACAAAATATTAATCAAGCCAAAGTCCACCCAATAAATCAAACAATTAATGAGATATCAACAATTCTAGGAGATTTAGGTTTAACCTATGAGGAGGGCCCGGATGTGGAAGATGATTTTCATAATTTTTCTGCTTTGAATATTCCAAAAGATCATCCTGCGAGACAAATGCATGATACATTCTACTTAAACGATCAAAACAAAGAGAGTTATGTTTTGAGAACCCACACATCACCCGTTCAGATAAGATCATTAAAACAAAAAAAATTACCACTGAAAATTTTTGCACCTGGAAGAACTTACAGATGTGACTCTGATGTAACTCATACCCCCATGTTTCATCAAGTTGAGGGGCTAGTAGTCGATAATGATATAACTTTTGCAAACTTAAAATGGTTTGTTGAAATATTCTGTAAAACTTTTTTTAAAAAAAATAATCTTAAATTAAGGTTTAGACCATCTTATTTTCCATTTACTGAGCCATCAGCTGAAGTTGATATAAACTATAAAACTGAAGGTAGAAAAATCATACTTGGTGAAGGCGATCAATGGATGGAGATTTTAGGATGTGGTATGGTGCATCCTGAAGTCTTTAAAATGTCAGAAGTTGAAGATGAAAATATAACTGGTTTTGCCTTCGGAATGGGTATAGAAAGGCTAGCTATGTTAAAGTATGGGATGCCAGATTTAAGAGATTTCTTCGAAGGTGATTTAAAATGGCTAGAACATTATGGGTTTTCTTTTTATGAGGAAACTGACTTAAGTTGGCGTTAAAATGAAGTTTACATTAGCTTGGTTAAAAGAATACTTAGATTTTGAATCCCCATTGGAAGAGTTATGCGAAAAATTGACTAGTATAGGTCTAGAGGTTGAGAATCTTAAGAACCCAAATAATTATTTGAATGAATTTTTGGTATCAGAAATAGTTTCGATAAGTCCACATCCAAATGCAGACAAACTTAAAGTTTGTGACGTGAACACAGGAAGGGACATTCTAAAAATTGTTTGTGGTGCTTCAAATGTTAAAAAGAAAATGAAAACAGTATTAGCTTCTGTGGGTTGTGTAATAAGACCGGGTACTAAAGAAGAGTTTAAAATTGGAAAAAGTAAAATAAGAGGTGTTGAGTCATTTGGAATGCTTTGTTCAGAATCTGAGCTGGGTTTGTCTGAAGATTCAGATGGAATTATAGAATTAGATAGTCACTGTAAAGTTGGAGAGAAATTTTCTAAATATCTTAATGACGAAGATATTGAAATCGAAATAGCAATAACACCAAATAGAGTTGATTGTGCTGGTGTTTATGGAATTGCCAGAGATTTAAATGCTGCAGGCTTTGGAAAATTTAAACAAAAAAAGATAAAGAAAATAAAATGCGATTTTGAAAGCACAGTAAGACTTGAAAATTTATTAAAAGACTCCGTGTGCAGTCAATTTTTACTTAGAGAAATAAGAAATGTTAAAAACTTTACATCTCCAAAAAATATGATGAAAAGATTTAATGGTTCAGGTTTAAAATTAATTTCTGCCTTGGTAGATGTTACAAATTATTTAACTGTAGATTATTGTAGACCCTTACATGTTTTTGATTTAGATAAAATCGAAGGAAATATAAAAATTAGATATTCTGAAAAAGGCGAGGAATTCATAGGGTTAGATGAAAATCGATATATTCTTGATCAAGATATGATAATAATTTGTGACGAAAAAAAGATAATAAGCCTAGCTGGTGTTATGGGAGGTCTAAATACAGCATGTGACAAAAATACAAAAAATATTCTACTTGAATCTGCTTATTTTAGCCCTGAGAAAATTGCGTATGCTGGTAGAAAATTAAATATATCAAGCGATGCTAGATATAGATTTGAAAGAGGTATAGACCCAATGTCAACTTTTGATGGAATAGAACTAGCGTCTGAAATGATTTTGAAAAATTGTGGGGGTCATGTTAGCTCTATAATTTCTGATTCGGGAAAAGTTGATACTAATAAGCCAATAATTGTTGACTCAGGATTTATAAAAAAAGTCTTAGGTTTTGATATTGACGACAAAATTATTGAAAAAAAGTTATTATTGGTTGGATGTGAGATAAAGAAAATTAAAAACAAGATGAATGTTAAATCACCATCCTGGCGTCCGGATATAAAAATTAAAGAAGATTTAGTTGAAGAGGTTGGAAGACTTGTTGGTTTTGAGAATATTCCTTCTCGAACTTTTGAGCTCAATAGAAAATTTGAAAAAGGAGTTATTCCATTTTCTCAAAAAATTAAAAAACAAATAAGAGAGTTATTGGTAAGTCGAAATATCATGGAAACTATATCTTGGTCTTTTTCAAATGAAAAATGGGAAGAGTTATTAGGTAGCGACAAGAAAACTATTAAAATAACTAATCCGATAAGTACAGAATTGTCATGCTTGAGAACAAATTTAGTAGGTGGATTATTAAATTTTGTAACAAAAAACAATAACAAGGATATTAATAATATTTCAGTTTTTGAGATTGGTCCGGTTTTTCATGGAATTAAACCTGGAGAACAAAAAGATCATCTAATAGGGTTAAGGTCCGGGAAGGCTGTAGAAAAAAATTGGATTCAAGAAAGTAGAGATTACGATATATTTGACGTTAAATCAGATTTATTTAGTGTGCTAAAATTATTTAAACTTCCTACAGATAACATAAAAGTATCCTTTGAGAAGGTTACTTATCTTCATCCCGGAAAGAATGGTTCTATTTTTTTGGGTAATAAAAAAATAGGGTGCTATGGAGAAATTCATCCTAATATCTTAAGAAAATTTAAAATAAAGAATCCTGTAAGCATATTTGAATTGAGTTTGTCAGCTATTCTTGAGATTTGTAAACAGAAAACATATACAAAAAGTCAATTTCTTAAATCATCTTTTCAATCATCGACTAGAGACTTTTCATTTGAGATTGATCAAAATTTATCGTCTATTGACCTCGTGAATGAAATAAAAAAAATTGATAAAGAGGTTATATCTCAAGTGAAGGTTTTTGATAATTATCAAAATGAGAATTTTAGGTCAATTGCCCTTGAAGTAGTTTTACAATCGAGTGAAAAAACATTAACTGAGAATGAAATAAATAAATTATCTGAAAAAATTATAGATCATGCAAAAACAAAATTTAATGCAAAATTGAGATAATGCAAATAGAGAGAATTCGAAATTTTTCTATTATTGCTCATATTGATCATGGCAAGTCAACCTTAGCTGATAGAATTATACAGAAATGTGGAGGTTTATCTGATAGGGAAATGAAGAATCAGGTTCTTGATTCAATGGATATTGAAAGAGAACGAGGGATAACAATAAAGGCACAGACTGTCTATCTAGAATACAAAGCTAAAGACAAGAATATATATAATTTCAATCTTATGGATACGCCTGGTCATGTTGATTTTTCGTATGAAGTAAGTCGTTCCCTAGCTTCCTGTGAGGGTTCACTTTTGGTTGTTGATTCTTCTCAGGGAGTAGAAGCTCAAACACTGGCAAATGTCTATCAGGCAATCGAAAACAATCATGAGATAATCCCAGTCCTTAATAAAATTGATCTACCGGCGTCTGAACCTGACAGAATTAAAAAACAGATAGAGGAGGTAATTGGAATTGATGCCTCCGAGTCAATTATGGTTTCTGCAAAGACTGGTATCGGAGTTGATCAGTTGCTGGAAGAGATAGTTAAAAAATTACCTCCTCCAAAAGTAAAAAAGGATAAAACTCTATCAGCTATGCTAATAGATAGTTGGTATGATGCATATTTAGGTGTGATTATTCTTGTGAGAGTCCAATCAGGAAAGTTGAGGAAGGGTATGAAACTCAAGATGTTAGGAACAAATGCATCATATATTGTAGAAAAATGTGGCTTCTTTACACCTAAAATAAAGTATTCTGAAATAATTGAGACAGGTGAAATAGGATTTTTAACAGCGGGCATCAAACATGTTAGTGATTGTAAAGTTGGAGATACGATTACAGATGGATTGAAACCAACTGATAATCCATTACCTGGGTTTAAGCCAAGTAGACCAGTGGTTTTCTGCGGATTATATCCAGTTGATGCTGACGATTATGATTTATTAAAAGACAGTCTCATGAAATTAGGCCTTAATGATGCAAGTTTCTCATCTGAACCTGAAACTTCTGCTGCTCTCGGTTTGGGCTTTAGATGTGGTTTTCTAGGGCTTCTTCATTTAGAAATAATTCAGGAAAGACTGAGTAGAGAATTTCATTTAAACCTAATAACAACATCTCCTTCTGTAGTTTATATGGTCGAAAAAACTGACTTAAAAGTTCTTGAAATTCATAATCCATCTGAACTGCCCGATACTATGAAAATAAAGTCAATTTCTGAGCCAATCATTAAAGCAACTATTTTGTTACCAGATGAATATCTAGGATCGGTGATGCAATTGTGCAACGAGAGAAGAGGCGTTCAAAAGAATCTCACTTATGTGGGTAAAAGAGCTATGATAGAATATTTTCTTCCACTAGCAGAAGTGGTTTTTGATTTTTATGATAGGCTGAAATCAATTACGAGCGGTTATGCAAGCTTTGATTATGAATTTAAAGATTATCAGGAAAGCGATCTTGTGAGAGTCCAAATACTTGTTAATTCAGAATCAGTTGATGCTCTTTCATTTATTTGTCATAGATCAAAGTCTGTAGCTAGGGGAAAAATGTATTGCGAAAAGTTAAGTAAACTTATACCTAGACAGCAATTTAAAATCCCGTTACAAGCTGCTATTGGAGGAAAGATTATAGCCAGAGAAACAATTAACAGCTACAGAAAAGATGTTACTGCAAAATTATATGGTGGTGATGTAACAAGAAAAAACAAGCTTCTGGATAAACAGAAGAAAGGAAAAAAAAGAATGCGACAATTTGGTAAAGTTGAGATTCCACAGTCTGCATTTATAAATGTTTTAAAAACTTCAGGAAAATAATTGGAGAGGTGGCCGAGTGGCTTAAGGCGCACGCTTGGAAAGCGTGTAAACAGGAAACTGTTTCGAGGGTTCGAATCCCTCTCTCTCCGCCAT
>MDTG01226784.1_pt1 | contig 10692 bp, 13 predicted proteins | sample 811421 | NCBI WGS metagenome assembly MDTG01 (sample SAMN05326645, study PRJNA326480) | marine metagenome | isolation source: seawater | place: Pacific Ocean: South East | collected 2011
AATTGGAACAGGAAAAGCTTTAGATCAAGAAGAGATATTTTCGACTGTATTATCTGAGTATTAAATAATATGGCAACAGAAACGGGTAGAGATGATTTTATTATATCTATTCGTTCAGCTTTTTTAAACAAAGGCACAAGACAAAAATTTTCATTATTTACTTTATTATTAGTTTCAATTTTTGTTTTATCTTTAGAATACTTTAGAACTGGTCCAGTAGATCAATTTAGATCTATCACAAAAGATATTATATTTAAGGGATCATTTATTATTTCTTCACCATTTATTTTTGTAAAAGATAAATATCTCTTATTTCAAGATCATATTGATATGTATGAACAATATGAAAATTTAAAAAAAAAAGATCTTAAATTTAAAAATTTAGAATATGAAAATCAGTTTTATAAAGAAGAAAATTATAGATTAAAAAAAATTATAGATGAAAATAGCTTAGCGTCTAATGAATATGTTGTAACTAAAGTACTACTTGATCAGAAAAGTCCTTACTTAAAATCAATAATAATTAACAAGGGCTTTAAACATGGGATAAAAAATGGATCTTCAGTTACAGAAAGTTCTTATTATGTTGGAAAAATTATTGATGTTAATCATTTAACATCAAGAGTTCTTTTGGCCGGTGATTTAAACAGCAAGATTCCAATTATAGTAGAACCAGGTGGCGTTAGTGCAATTTTATCTGGAAATGGAAATGATCTGAATGCCGAACTAGAATATTTACCAATTAATAATTCAATAAAAGATGGTTATATTGTTTATACTTCTGGCATCGACGGTAAAATAAAAGGAGGAATTCCAGTAGGCAAAATTTTTCTAAATAATGATAAAAAATTAGTAAAATTTTTTACTGATTTTACCCAAATTAAATTTGTTAAAGTAAATAAATAAAAGTGATAATAGAAAAAAAAATTTATAAAAACGTTATTCGAATTTTTCCAGTAATTTTTTTATATATTCTAGTATTAACAGGATTTGATCTTTCATTTTTTTTTTATGGTTCTAATTTTTCATTTAATTTTGTTTATTTAATAATATTTTTCTTTGTATTAAAAAGTCCAAATAATTTAGGTTATGGATTAATATTTTTTGCAGGCATTATTAACGATGTGGTGCAAAATTTTCCCATTGGCATATCCTCTATAAATTATCTTTTACTTTGCGCAATTGCGGCATTTATAAGATCAAGAATGGTTTTGCCAAATTTATTTTATGATTGGATATTATTTCTTATAGCTATTCTTATAATAAGTTCAGTTAATTATACAACTTTAACAATGATATTTGAAATTCCAATAGAATATGGAGTTTTAATGTCAAATTCAATTTTAACTTTTTTAATTTATCCTGTCATATCAAAAATATTTAATGAAAATATTTTATTAATAATGAGGTCGGAAGATGATTAGTAGATCTAGCTCTATTGAAAAAAGTAGAATTATATCCAGAAGACTATTTATTTTAGTATCTGCCAAAATTGTATTATTAACAGGAATATCTTCGCGATTATATAATTTACAAATATCAGACAAAGAAAAATATGAAATATTATCAGACAAAAATCGAATTAGAGAATGGAAGACTCCTCCACAAAGAGGCATTATAACAGATTATTTTGATAATATATTAGCCGAAAATGATAGAGTCTTCCAAGTTCATTTATCTTTGGATGAAATAAAAAATTTTAACAAAACAATTTTTAGATTAAAAAATATTCTTAATTTAACCGAAGATGAAGTAAAAAAAATTTATAAAAAAAAACAAAAACTAAAACCTTGGGATACTTTAGTTGTTTCAGAGAATTTATCATGGAGTCAGTTTTCAAAACTAAATTTATATTTACACGATGTTGAAGGAACCAAACCTGTTTTGTCTACGTCTAGATATTATCCTCATGCAAATGATTTGGTTCATATAATAGGTTATGTTGGTGATGCAAGTTCAAAAGATATTGAGAACAAAAAAGAAATAGAGAAAAATTTTGTGCCAGGTTTAAAGGTAGGAAAATCTGGAATAGAAAGCTCAAAAGAGAAAACATTAATAGGTAGTTATGGCATTAAGAGATACGAAGTAAATGCATCTGGAAAAAGAATAAGCCAATTAGATTATTTAAAAGAAAATCAGGGGGATAAGGTAAAAATTACTATTGATTTGGAAGTTCAAAAGTTCGCACAAAATCTTCTTAAAGGCAAAGCGGGCTCTATTTGTGCCATGGATATTTATACAGGTGAAGTTTTGGCTATGGCATCTTCTCCCACATATGATCCTAATAAGTTTACTCACGGTATAACAAATAAGGATTGGGATAAAATAAAAACCAACCCTTTAAGACCTTTAATCAATAAATCGATAGCTGGATTATATTCTCCTGGATCTACAATAAAACCTCTTGTTGCTCTAGCAGCTTTAGAATATGGAACTTTTAATCCAGAAAAATTAATTGAATGTAAGGGGCACAAACATCCTTATGAATTATATGGTCAAAAGTATCATTGTTGGAAAAAAAATGGTCACGGTTTTATGAAATTAAGAAATGCTCTTAAACAGTCATGTGACATATATTTTTATGAAGTAGCTAGATTATTAGGAGTAGATAAACTTTCTGTAATAGCTAAAAAATATGGTTTAGGTGAAAAAGTATTAGATGATTTGTTTATAGAAGAAAAAAAAGGAATTGTGCCATCAACAAAATGGAAAAAACAGAATTTAGATCAATCATGGTATCTGGGAGAAACAATAATAACTGGTATTGGACAAGGTTATATACAAACATCTCCTTTACAATTGTGTTTAATGACCGCTCAAATAGCTAATGGAGGTTATAAAATAAAACCAAAGATTATTTTTGATGAAAAAACTAGTTATGAAAAAATTATCTTAAATATTGAAAAAAATAAAATCCAGAAATTACATAATAATCCAAATAATATTAAATTTGTTCTAGATGCAATGTTTGGATCTACTAATGAACTATATGGAACTTCTTTTAAATCAAGACATAAAGATATAAAATATCAATTTGCAGGAAAAACAGGAACTTCTCAAGTAAGAAGAATTACAGAAAAGGATAGAGAATTAGATTTAGATCTTTCAGAAATTGAGTACAAAAATAGAGATCATGCATTGTTTATCGCATTTGCACCATATAAAAATCCCAGATACTCAATTAGTGTTTTAATAGAGCATGGTGGATCTGGAAGCAAAGCTGCTGCACCATTAGCAAAAAAACTTATTAAAAAAATTATTGATCGTCATGATCTTAGAGAACAAATTAGAAAGAAAAATATAAAATTAGTTTAATGTTAACAGAGAGAATTACATCTAGAAATTATAATTTTTTTGATAAAATTAAATCAATCGATTATTTTTTAATTTTAATAATTTTATTAATTGGAATAACCAGTGTTTTTGCAATTTATTCTACAGAAGGAGGTAATTTTTCTTATTATACAAAAAACCATTTAATAAGATTATCTACTTTTTTTTTTAATGTTCATTGGCATTTCTTTTGTAAGAATTTCAACATGGTATAGGTATGCCTATATTTTTTATTTTATTGGATTAATACTTTTAATTTTTGTAATATTTTTTGGCATAACATCATCTGGTTCAAAAAGATGGATTAATCTATATTTTTTAAATTTACAGCCATCTGAATTAATGAAAATTGCTATAATTTTAAGTTTTGCTAGATATTATCATCGAATTCAAAGTCTTGATATTCAGAGTTATAAATTTTTACTTCAGCCAATAATATTATTAATTATTCCTTGCTATTTAGTTATCACTCAACCTGATCTTGGTACGGCTTTATTAATTGCTGGTAGTGGTATAGCAGTCATTTGGTTAGCAGGGTTAAATATAAAATATTTTGTTTATTCAGGACTTATGGTTTTGGTTTCTCTTCCCTTTATTATTTCTTTTTTAAAGCCATATCAGAAATCAAGAATATTAACTTTTTTTAATCCAGATAGAGATCCATTAGGTGCAGGTTATCAAATAATTCAATCAAAAATTGCTATTGGATCGGGAGGCTTTTATGGAAAAGGTTTTTTAAAAGGCACACAAAGTTATTTAGAATTCTTGCCTGAAAAGCATACAGACTTTATATTTACACTTTTCGCTGAAGAATTTGGATTTATTGGATCAATAATTTTGATTTTTTTATATGTTTTGCTAATTTACAGAATTATTAAAATAGGATTTTCTTGTAGAAGTTTTTTTTCAAGATTATTTTGTTTTGGTTTTTCCACTGCATTATTTTTATATGTTTTTGTAAATATTGCGATGGTATTAGGTTTGTTGCCTATAGTAGGTGCTCCTCTTCCAATTATGTCATATGGAGGCTCGTCAATGATGTCAATAATGTTAGGATTAGGCATTGTCATGAGCTGTAAAATTTATAATGAAGTAAGAATTTCTAATTATTAAACAATAAACTTTTCTAAACCGCGATCAAATAACACCTATTATAATTTAACTATCAATCTATATTTTCAGAGTGGATGATAGAAATCTTAAAATAGGAATTATTGGAGCTGGTATTCAAGGTGTTTGTAACGCTTTGTTTCTTCAAAAAAAAGGATACCAGGTAACTTTATTTGACAGAGATGAGCCAGGCAATTCTGCTTCTTATGGTAATGCGGGTCATTTTTCACCTTATGCATCTGTCCCATTAAATAGACCTGACGTTATTACTGATGTGCCTGCTATGCTTATGAGCTCTAGAGGCCCACTTGCAATAAAATGGAATTATGCTCCGAAAATGATTCCATGGTTTTTTAGATTTTTATTAAATTGTAGAAAAGAGAAAATGATGCATACAGCAAAAAATATGCATCAAATTTTAGACCAATCATTACCAGCTTTTGATGAACTTTTTGAAGAGATAAACCTAGATGGTTTAGTTGAAAGTAATGGAATTCTTTACGTTTGGACTGATAAAAATCTCAAGAGTAGAGAATTAGAAATAAAAATTAGAGATCAACTTGGAGTGAAACAACAAATTGTAAATAGAAAAGAAATACATGATCTAGAACCAAATATAAAACCTTTCTACAATGGTGGAGTTTTTTATGATTATGCAAGACATGCAAGAAATCCAAAAAAAATTTTAGTTAAACTCTTTGAAAATTTTTTAAATAAAGGAGGTAAATTTTTAAAATTAAATATATTAGATTTAAATTTCGATGATCAGAAACCAGTTATCAGATCTGAAACACAAAGATTTATTTTTGATAAATTGGTTATTGCTTGTGGAGCTTTTTCAAAAAAACTGACTGATAAACTTCATGAGAATATTCCACTTGATACTGAGAGAGGTTATCATATTCATTTTAAGGATTACGATCATTTAATATCAAGACCTGTGGTTTTTGCTAATAGAGGATTCGGCATGACGCCAATGGAACAAGGATTAAGAGTTGTGGGTACAGTAGAGTTTGGTGGACTTAAAAATTCTTTATCTAAATCAAGAATAAAAAATTTAATATTAAATGCTAACGATATGATAGAAGGTTTACCTGAGCATAAAGATGAATGGTTAGGATTTAGACCATCATTACCTGACTTTTTGCCAGTCATTGGACCTTCTAAGAATTATAAAAATGTTTTTTATTCTTTTGGTCATCATCATTTAGGATGGACTTTAGGTGCAATATCTGGGAAGATTGTTTCCAAAATGATTGCAAAAGAGAACACTAACATGGATTTAAGTCCTTATAGTTCAATAAGGTTTTCATAGTTTGTGCAAAAAAATTATAAATTAGCTTATCTTTTATTAGTATTGACGACTTTATTTTGGTCTGGAAATTTTATTGTGGGTAAAGCGGCTAGTGCATATGAAATTCCACCATTTGCATTAAATTTTTATAGATGGTTGTTTGCCGGTTTGATTCTTTTACCTTTTACCTTTAAAGAAATTCTCCAAAAAAAAGATTATATTTTAAATAACATTGGTTTTTTTATAATTTTAGGAATTACAAGTATAACTATTTTTAATTCTGCAGTTTATTATTCATTGTACTACATGCAAGTTATAAGTGGAGTTCTTATGATTTCAACGATACCTGTTTGGATAATGTTTATCTCTTCCATCCTTGGAATTGAAAAAACAAATAAGTTTCAAATTTTTGGTGTTATTCTATCTCTTTTAGGAGTCATATTCATAATAACAAAATCTGATTTAAATTTAATTAAAAATTTAGATTTTAATAAAGGCGATCTTATCATGGCTTCTGGAATGTTTGCATGGGCTCTTTATTCAGCCTTATTAAAAAAAAAAAAATACGAAATTTCCCAAATAACTTTATTAGAAGTGGTTATTATAACTGGTCTGCTATTTTTAATTCCAGTTTATATATTAGAATTCAATTTTGGAAATTCTTTAGTTGTAGATAAGGCTTTTATTTTAACTTTATCATATGTTGTTCTTTTTCCTGGATTAGCTTCTTTCTTTTTTTGGATTAAGGGAATTTCAATAATTGGTGCAAATAGAGCAGGTGTTTTTCTTCATCTAATGCCTGTATTTGGAGCTATAATGGCTATATTTTTTTTTGATGAAAAATTTATGATTTATCATTTTCTTGGAGCAATTTTTATTATTGCTGGAATAACTCTTTCTAACAAAAAAATCGAAAAAAATGCTTAAAATTGCAATTTTAGATGACTATCAAAATGTTGCTCAAGAGTTTGTTGATTTAAAAAAACTCTCAGGAAAATACGAAATAAAAATATTTAGTGATCCGTTTGAAAATGAAGAAGATGCTATTGAAAAATTAAAAGAATTTGAAGCTTTATTAATAATGAGAGAAAGAACAAAAATAACTTCAAAACTAATTAATAGTTTAAAAAAACTAAAGTATATATCAACAAGCGGAATGAGAAATAAAGCAATCGACCTTGAGGCTGCTAAAAAAAAAAAAATTTTAGTTACTGGAACTGAAATCAATGTTAATCCAACATGTGAATTAACTTGGGCACTCATTTTAGGTTTAGCTAGAAATATTAAACCAGAAATTGACAATATGTTTCAAGGTTATTGGCAAACAACGATTGGAATTGAGTTAAAAGGGAAAATATTAGGTATTATCGGACTTGGAAAAGTTGGATCACAAGTGGCCAAAATAGGAAAGGCATTTGGAATGCAAGTTATGGCTTGGAGTGAAAATTTAAGTTTGGACAAATGCAAAGAATTAGATGTTCTTCCATGTAGCAAGGAAGATCTAATTCAAAATTCAGATTTTTTATCAATCCATGTTCAGGGCGGAGAAAGATATAAGGATTGTATTAAATTATCAGATTTTGATAAAATGAAAAAAAGTGCTTTTTTAATTAATACTTCAAGAGGAACAATAGTAAATGAAGATGACTTAATTATTGCTTTATCGACAAATGTAATTGCAGGTGCTGGAATCGATGTTTATGAAAAAGAACCTTTGTCTTCAACACATAAACTTAGATTTTTGTCAAATGCATTATTATTGCCTCACATAGGATATGTAACTACTGAAAATTATTCAATTTTTTATTCTCAAATGATAGAAAATTTAGAATCATGCGTTTCTGGCAAACCTATAAGAGTGATAGAATAAGTAATGAAAAAAAAAATAAATAATAATTTAACAAAAGAACAAGAGAAAATTATGTTTGAAGAGGGAACCGAACCTCCAAATACAAGTGAATTGAATTATGAAAAAAGAGCAGGATCATATCATTGTAGTAATTGTGGTTTAAAATTATTTGAGTCTAAAACTAAATATGAAAGTGGATCTGGATGGCCGTCTTTTTTTCAGGCATTGCCAGACGTTTTTGAAACTAAGACAGATTATCTATTAGGCTTCGGAAGAACAGAATATCACTGTAAAAATTGTGGAGTTCATCACGGACATATTTTTGATGATGGACCAAAACCAACAGGAAAGAGGTATTGTAACAATGGTTTGTGCTTAGATTTCAAAAGCGATAATTAATTTTTATTAATGAATATTGATATTAATCATAAAATTATTTCAGAAAAAAAAAAACTTAGAGCAAGATCAAAAGATTTTACTAAAAACTTTAAAATAATAGAAAAATATATCAAAGAAGAAGTCAAAGAAATTGAGAGTTTAAAAAATTTAAAAAAATCAATAATTCCAGAAATTAATTATAAAGATTTATCTATTGATAATGAAAAAATTATTAAAAATATTGAAAAAAGAGGCTGTGTAATAATAAGAGAAGTCTTTGACCAAAAAATTGCTAATGAGTGGAATAATAATCTTGAAGAGTACATTAATAAAAATAATTTTTTTGAAGATCAAAAGAAAAAGGAAGGTTTAGATAAATACTTTAGTGATCTTAAATCAAATAATCCTCAAATTTGTGCATTATATTGGTCTAAAGCTCAAATAGAAATTAGACATTCAAAAGAAATGGAAAAAGTAAAAAAGTGGCTTAATAATCTTTGGATTTATAAGTATGATGGAAAAGAAATTTTTGATCCTAATAGAGAGTTGATTTATGCTGATAGAGTTAGAAGAAGAGAGCCGGGAGATGAGTCTTTGGGCCTGTCTACACATTGTGATGCAGGTTCTTTTGAAAGATGGACAGATCGAGCTTATCAAAAAATATATGATGATATTTTTTCAGACAATTTTGAAAATTATTATCCATTTGATGCAAGATATCGAAATGAAACTGAAGAATTTGAAGCTCCTGCGGTTGCACATGTTTTTAGAACTTTTCAGGGATGGACAGCATTAACTAAACAAGGTCCTAATGATGGAACATTGCAATTGATACCAATTGCAAAAGGGATTGCTTTTATTTTGACAAGAGCTCTTATGAATGATGTACCAGATAATGAATTGTGTGGTTCAAAACCGGGAAGAGCTTTATCGATTAATAAGGATTATCATAGTTTACTTTTGAAAGGATTAATTTCAATCCCAGTTCTTAATCCTGGAGATACGATATGGTGGCATCCAGATGTTGTTCATGCCGTTGAAGATAAACATTTAGGAAAAAGTTTTTCTAATGTGGTTTATGTTGGTGCTACCCCTTATTGTAAAAAAAACTTAGATTATGCAAAAAAACAAGCTAAAAAATTTTTAGAAGGAAAAAGCCCACCTGATTTTGCTTCAGAGGACTATGAAGTTAATTATGATGGAAGAATTAAGTTAAATGATCTAACCAATCTTGCAAAAAAACAAATGGCTCTTAAAGATTGGACTTAGTTTGCTTAAGTGAGTTTTGTAATTCGCCATTCTTTTCTAAAGTTCTTAATTCTTGATATCCTCCAATGTGTTCGTCATTGAAAAATATTTGAGGAATTGTACGTTTTCCATTTGCTTTTCTAATCATCTCATCTCTCAAATCAGGGCCGGTAGATACATCAATAAGTTTGTATTCAAGGTTATTTCTATTTAGCAATCTTTTTGCTGCATCGCAAAAAGCACACATTGGACCAGAATACATTGTTATATTTTTCATAATTTATATATAATTATATTTTTTGAATTTACCACTTAAGAATTTCATTTTTTTTTATATTAATACGTATTTGTTTTCTAGAATATTCAAACTTTTTCCTATGCTTAATACTTTGCGAATTTACTCTTTTTCTCCATAATCTAAAAGATGAAGGTTTAAGATTTCTTCTCATTATCTTAATAACGTCAGCTTCTGTTTTACCTGTCTTTTTTTCTATTTCCTCAAATGTTATTCTATCTGCCCAAGCTGCCCAGACAACCCAGTCTGGACTTCCTGGTTTTGGTTCAGGATTTTTTACTTTTGTGGTTGGCCTGTGACTTTTTTTCATAGATTTACAATATGCTTAAAATAAAAAAATTAATGCAAATTTTAAATACTATGATAATATCATTTTTAGATAGTCCTATCTAGCCATCTTTAGCTCCCGGTTTTTTAGGACTATCCTGAATAATGCTTCCATTAAACTATTTTCTTTATTTACAGATAATACTATTTATGTTCATAACTCCTGGAACACCAAGAATTGTAATAATTTCTTACTCAATGAATTACGGGGTTAAAAATTGTGTTTGGACTGCTCTAGGCGATGTTACAGCAAATATTGTTCAAGCTACTCTCGTAATTTTTGTAATTGGATCTTTTATTTCAGATAATCCAACTTTTCTAAATACTTTTAAATGGATTGGTATAATTTATTTAGTTTATCTTTCATACGATATTTATAAATCAAGACCAAAAAATATAAATTCTCAAGAAGATATCAAGAAAGGTTTTTTTTCATTTTACAAAGATGGATTTTTGGTAGCTGGCACAAGTCCAAAAGCCTGGATGTTTTTTCCATTTATTTTTCCTCAGTTTATTGATTTCAACAGTAATTACATTGTACAATTTTTAATTTTGATAATTAGCTATGTAATATTAGATTTCTTATCGCTTGTAGGTTATGCGGTTCTTGCAAATAAATTAATTGATTGGATCAAAGTAAATTCTAAACTAATAAACACAATTTCTGCGTGCGTTATACTTATAATTGCAGTTATAATTGCAATTACTCAACAATATTAGCGTTTTTTTATTGCGTTACTACTGTAACTTGCAAAAAAACAAATTTCTTAGTTAAATACTAAATATATTAATTAATTAATAAGGGGAAATAAATGAAAATTAAAAACATTATAATTACGTTTGTTTCTGCAATTGCAC
>MDTG01448528.1_pt1 | contig 10692 bp, 10 predicted proteins | sample 811421 | NCBI WGS metagenome assembly MDTG01 (sample SAMN05326645, study PRJNA326480) | marine metagenome | isolation source: seawater | place: Pacific Ocean: South East | collected 2011
GTTTTAGTTGTTCTACATAGCAAACCTTTTTCCACATCATACAGCTCTACATAAGCAAGACCAGCATTAGATTTTTGATCTAAAATTTTGCCCTTAAAAAGGTTTTGTGACCATAATGAAAATGAAATCAACTTAAAAAGCAACAATATTTTAAAACCCCTTGATATCATCTTCTAACGGTATTATCCATTCTTTGTGTTTAAAAGAATCCTTATATTGTAATAGGTTAATATCTTTTTTAATGAATCTACGACTTAACCTGCCATTCAAATTAACATAAGAGTCTGCTGTTATATTAGGTTTTGTATATCCCTTTTTTATAAATTCTCCTTTTAGATAATTAGCAAATTGCAGAATCATTTCTGGCTGGAAGCTCATTTGCTTTTCTTGAAAAGGGGTTAAATAATCTTCATTGTTAACAACCGTTCTTTTGTCACTTTTTTCATCTGTAACTATAAATGATATATTACCTTTTTTTTCTACTAACATTACACGCCAAGAAAATTTATAACCTTGCTCAGTCCAAAACAATTCACCATCATAAAGATGATGTCTTAGTGGTATTAGTAATTGCAATATCAAAATAATCACTAATGTTATTTTAGTAAATATATTCCCATTTGTTAAAACTTCTTTTTTTATTATTTTCTTTTTTGTAGAAATAAATTGACGGAGTTTATTAATTATTCTCAAGTGAATTTTTGGAGACAAAAAAATTAAAGTTGATGTAATCATAATATAGGGAAACATTCCTATAGAAGGAAATAAGACAGCAGTTAAAAGGTGAAAAACAACTACAAAAAAGTAAGCAAAATGACGGGTTTTTGGCAATAAAAGTAGGAACCCAATACAAACATCAAAAAACATGCCGCACCAGCTCATGAGATATGCTAACCATTTTTCTCCCATTAAAGAACCTATTAGAGGAAGTTCATACTTTCCTGGCAACCAAAGCTGCAAAGGCATTGCGCTAAGCAACCAATCAGAATTTATTTTTGCAAGACCTGCATAAAAATAGAGTAATACCAATAAAAATTTAATAATATCAATATTCCACCTAGAAACTTTTGAGTAGGAAGTTCCTTTTAAAAAGGCATCTAATGAAAAGGTGCAATTTGCGGGTATAAAAATTAATATAAATGATAAAACACTTATAAAATAGTAGTGATTCAAATAGGTTGTGCTATCAATTAGCTCAATATAAGTGAAGCTTAAAAAAAAAGTGATTATTGAAATTTTATATTTATAACCAATAGTTATAAATATAGCTGAGATAATTCCGATAATAAATAAAATATAATTGTATTCACCTAGTGATTGGACCCATCCAAAGCCATAATATTTAAAATGAAAAATAGGTTTAATATAAATGCTTTCTATCCAGCCATTTACCCAAAATCTAACAAGTGATAAAATCATTTGTAGACCAAAAAATATTCTAAAAAAAGCTAGCGTAGATGAATCTACGCTAGCCTTAAAATATTTTTCTAATAATATTTTCACTTAAAAAAATTTAATTTCTTTTTAACCTCCATCACCGTCATTATCGGCATAATCAGGACTTATACCAATAAAAGTATACACATCACTTTTGAAATAAGTAACCAATGTTTGCATTGACAAAAATACATCAATCATTTTTTGATTGTCCTGTAATAATTGAATAGTTAAATCATTATTAAGAACTGATATTTTATTATCAATATCATTAATTTGAGCATCGATTTCTTGACATAATTCATTTGTGTTTTCTAAAGATTTTAAATAATCTTCTATACCAACACCGTTTATTAGACCATCAAAAGAGTCACCTCTATAAAATCTTTTAACCGAGGAAAATGCCTCAATTAAGAGCTCCTTACTTATTGAAGAAAAGTAATAAGATTCTACCTGCTCTGGTCGTGGTTGTAATGAGCCTCTGTAGTCTAAAGGTGTTGCAATTTTAGCTTCCCTAACTCTTTTTTCTAGATACTGCAAAAAATCATTAACTATTATGTTTAGGCTGGATGTTTGGGTGTTACCTGATGAATTGATAAATTCTATACCGTTTGTATTCCAATCATTGAGAATTAAATCTGTATTAACTCTCATATTATTGGTTATTGCAATCATATAATTAGAATAATTTATAGAAGAATTTATTTGCTCCAAAATTTGACTAGATTCCATTCCATACATTAAATAAGATAAAGCAGGAAATCCAGTAGCTCCAAGCTTAGAAGAAGTAAAAGAACCTATTTGAGTGATCCCTTCAGAGATGTTTTGATTAATCTTATCAGTATTCGATGGATATGAATTCATAAGTGATGCAAAACTAACATCCTCAGCAACTCTTAAATTAAACATTGCTATTGACTGCCATGATGCATATGCTTGATTCAAAGAGGTTCGTGCATGATTTAGATTTTGTTCACTTGGATTATTAATTAAGTATTCTAAATCTGCTTCTAAAGCCCCTAGATTGGCATCAAAGTTTTCGTAGGAAGGAATGATATTATTGTTATATAAATCTGATAAAAGTAAACTTCTATCAAAAGTATTTTGTGAGGGAGGTGTTGTCGGACCATCACCACAAGAAAAGACAAATAGTAAAATTGAAAAAAGTAATAATCTGTTCATTTTTTTTAAAAAAAATGGGTGCCCTTCCAGGCACCCAATTATTAAATGTATTTAAAATTTAATACGCACTTACAGCATTAGCAATTTGATCTGCCATACCATTTAATGCAGCTGCATCTAAACCATATGCACCATTTCCAGTACCATCTCCATTCTCCATTGCAGTAATCATGTCCATTACTTCAGCATGAGTGAATAATGGTGTGCCATCACTCATTTTTGTGAATTGTAAGCTATAAACAAAGCCCCAACCCTCTGAAACTGAATGGAAGTAACTATCTGTTCCAAGCTCTAATGCAGCATCTCTTAAATAACCTTCAGCATGCCAAGCAACTACCTTTGAAAGAGTTTCATTAATAATTGCAATTTGCTCATCTAATACTTCTTGACACTCTTCGACAACAGCTTGTCTTCCAGTTATAAATGCATTATATACATCTCCTCTCCAATCATTTGGGTAGGATCCAGCACCAACATGTTTGTTAAGATATTTACCTAAAAACAAACCATTATTTATTGCAGCATCAGCATCATCATCATCTAAACCATAAACATATCCATATGCCTCGTCAAAATAATGCTCTCTTTTGGTGTACACATTGCCATCAGAATAGTTTCTGTCAACATTATCTACATCCATTTTAGTTAAATAATCATAATTTACTTGCTCTAAACATAATGCGCCAATTAACATTTTAGCATATAATTGATCTGCTTCCCAACCATTTGCATCAAGCGCATAAGAACCAGCTAAACCAGCCACCCCTTCAGAAGCTACTGTTCCAGCTTCAAAAGCAGCAGAGTTAGCAGCATATGTATCAAGTATACCGTTTAAATGACCAATAATTACATCTCTATTTGGATCATTTTCAGCTGTTTTAGTATATAACTTAGAGTTGTCATTATCTACTAAAATATCTAGATCAGCTCTAGTTGTTGTCATATCAGCATTCATTGCATCATAAAGAGATTTTGCAGTTGCAAGTCTTGCTGCTTGACCTGAATATGAAACTGTAGAAGTTCCTTCATGATCAAAAGCATAAGTAGCAGGAGCGTCAACTGTACAGTGAATATGATCATGGTCATCATCATCTGTAGAACATGCGCTTAAAATTAACGTTAAGCTTAACGCTAAATACGCAAATTTTTTTAAATTTTTCATTTTTATTTTTATAGTTAGTTAATAATTGCTGACAAAAATAATTCATTTATTTATATTAAGTCTAAATAAAAAGTGTTTTTTTGCAACTAGAAATGAAAAGACTAATCATCACATTATTTTCAGGAATTTTTTTGATTTCATGCTCGTCAAAAGATGATGATGAGCAGTTGTTACCAATTAATCCATATATAACAATCTCCACTAGCGGAATGAGTTTTGTTCCAGATGAAGTCACATGTAATATAGGTGATACTATAGAGTTTATTATGTCATCGTCACATAATGCTGTTGAGGTTAGTCAATTAAATTATGAAACCAACAATACGGATGCATTGCAAGGAGGGTTTAATATAGACTTTGGAGAAACTGCTTTTTTTGTTCCTACAGAGTCAAAAACACATTATTATGTTTGTCAACCACATATCTTTAATGGTATGGTTGGCAGAATTATTGTAAAATAAAATATTAAAAAAATGAGATATTATTTTCTATTATTTACCGTAGCAATATTTGCTAGTTGTTCAAATCAAAATAAACAAAATGAAGTGTTAAACTTATATTCAAAAAGACACTATAAAGTTGATAAAGAGTTGTTCGCTCAATTTGAAAAAGAAAATAACATTAAAATTAATGTAGTTAAGGCTAGCTCCGATGAGCTTATTGAAAGAATTAAAACAGAAGGAGAAAATTGTCCAGCTGATATTTTAATAACAGTGGATGCTGGCAAGCTTTACAAAGCAACAAGCGAAAATCTACTTGAAAAAGTAATTCTGAATGAGATTAATCAAAATATTGACTCAAGAGTTATTGATAAAAACGGATTTTGGATACCAATAACATACAGGTCAAGAGTTTTAGCTTACAACCCTAAAAAAGTCGATGTTAATGAATTATCAAATTATGAGGATCTAATTAACGAAAAGTGGAAAAATAGAATATTAGTAAGAACATCTACTAATGCATATAACCAAGCACTTCTTTCTTCAATTGTTGCTCACCATGGCGAGGACTTTGCTTTAGATTGGTCTAATAAAATAGTAACTAATTTTGCTAGAAACCCCAAAGGAAATGATCGAGATCAGATCAGAGCAATTGTTGCTGGCATAGGAGATGTTGCAATTGTTAATTCTTATTATGTAGGCTTGCTAAGGTCATCAGAAGATAGCCTTGACAGAAAAGTAGGTGAATCAGTAAAGGTGTTTTTCCCAAATCAAAAAGACAGAGGAGCGCACATTAATATTTCAGGGATGGGATTACTCAAAAATGCACCAAACAAAGAAAATGCAATAAAATTCATGCAATTTCTAACTTCAGATTATGCTCAAAGTTATTATACTAATAACAGTTACGAATACCCAGTCAACACAAATATTAAGCCCTCAAATATAATTGCTGAATGGGGCGAATTTAAAATTGATAGTTTAGATTTGAACGAACTTGGCATCAAGCGAACTAAAGCTGTTGAAATTTTTGAAAAATCTGATTGGAATTAGAAAAGTAAAGCCTCTTTCTATCATTGCAGTGCTTCTCTGCATTGTAATTACATTGCCAATTTTTTTCATTCTCATTGAATCACTAAAGATTGATGATTTTTTAAATAATCTTCAGAATAATATTATTGGCTATCTAAACGACACGGGTAAGCTTATTTTTTACACCTGCATATTTTCCTTATTAATGGGAGTTCCCTCTGCTTGGATTATTACACATTATGATATTAGATTCAAAACTACTTTAGATTTATTACTCGTTCTTCCACTTTCAATCCCATGTTATATTATGGCATTTACTTATGCCGATATATTGGGTTATAATGGATATTTAGATATTTTTTTGCAAAAGATGTTTCTTGTTAACATTACATTCGATGTGCTTTCTATCGAATGGCTTTCATTTTTTTTAGCATTAGCATTATATCCATACGTTTACACTACCTCAAGAATCTCTTTTAGTTTAATTGGTAAAACATATTTGGATTTGGCTAAAAGCTTAGGTTTACCAAGTTTAAATCGATTCTTCAAAGTCGCTTTGCCACTTTCTTTCTCTGGAATTTTTGCGGGAACACTTTTAATAATAATGGAGGTGCTAAACGAATACGGCGCCGTTAATTATTTTGGAATTAAAACTTTTTCAGTAGGAATCTTTAAATATTGGTTTTCAATGGATCAGAAATCAATAGCCATCCTTTTTGCAGTATTTCTATTGATAATAGTATTTTTATTGATTGGACTATCGAACTACTTTAAAAAAAGTAACAGTAAATTAACTTACCATCTTAAGTCCTCTCTAATGGTTTCAAAACCTATTAAAAGTATAACATTAAAGTTAATTCATTATAGTTTACTTTTTGTGCCCATTTTCTTTGGCTTATTCGTCCCTCTTTTTTTTATAATCAATAATGTTAAAAAAAATATAAACGATTATGATTGGGAAGAATGGTTTTTAATTACAAAAAACTCCCTTTTTCTTGCAGTTTTATCTGCATTAGTAATTGTTACAATTTCTTTATTCATCTTGATGATTAAAAGAAATAATGATAGTAGATTATTGAGGCTTATTATCAACTTCTTAAGCACAGGCTATGCAATACCTGGCGCTGTTATTGGCCTTTCTTTTATGCTGATTATTCAATATTTAGGCTCTAACTATAGTGTAATTATGGGAACAATTAGCTTGTTAGTTTACGCTTATGTATTTAGATTTATTGCAGTGTCAATATTTCCATTAGAAGCTAATTTTCAAAGACAACCTAAAGAATTTGATCAATTAGGAAAGTCCTTAAGGCTCTCATCTTTTGAGGTATTTAAAAAGGTTAACTTGCCATTAAGCAAGCTTGCGATAATGTCATCATTTATTTTAGTTTTCATAGATGTGTTGAAAGAACTTCCATTAACTCTGATTTTAAGACCTTTTAATCACGATACTCTAGCGACTCAAGCATATCAATACGCGACAGAGGAAATGCTTTCATATTCCAGCTTATATTCACTAGGAATCATCTTTTTTTGTGCACTCGTTATTATCTTTTCCAAACTAATTTTAAAGAAATAATATGTTTTTAAAAATTAAAAAAATAAATAAACACTATTCTAACACAAAAGTATTGAACAACGTAAGCTTCAGTATAAAAAAGGGTGAGGTGATTTCTGTTGTTGGGCCAAGCGGAAGTGGTAAATCAACTATTCTCAAAAGCATTTCTGGTTTTTGTGAAATTGATAGCGGAACTATTTTACTCAATTCAAAATCTATCTCAGAAATTGAGCCTAGTAAAAGAAATATTGCTTACGTTTTTCAAGATAGTCCTTTATTTCCTCATTTATCCGTGATAGAAAACATACTTTTTAATTTAAAAGTTTTTGATCATAAAAAACTCAACTTCCTTCTAAAAAAAATAAAAATTGATCATTTAAAAAATAGGTATCCTCATGAAATTTCGGGAGGCGAAAATCAAAGAGTAGCAGTAGTTAGATCACTAATTAGAAATCCAGAACTTTTATTGTTAGACGAACCATTTAGCAATCTAGACCTTTCAATTAAAGAACATCTTAAAGAATTAGTTTTTAGTATAATTAAAGAACTTAAGACTACTACTATTATTGTTAATCATGACATTCAGGACTCATTAGAAGTCTCTGATAGAATTTTGATTCTTTTAAATGGAGAAATCAAGAGTTTTGACACGCCTCATTCGATATATACTAAGCCAAAATGTCTAACATCCGGAAGACTTTTTGGCTTAATGAATCGTATTAATTATGATGGAGATGAGTTTTACTGTAGGCCAGAACATATGAATTGCACTTCATCTGGCTTACAGCTAAATGTTTTAAATTCAAAATTCACAGGCCCTCACTATAAAATTACAGCTCAATTAAATAGTGAAAAAATTATATTTTATGACAATAAAAAATATGAGAAAAATGAAAAAATATATATTAATGTAGCTCAAAAAAATAAAATATATTTTGATTAAAAAATAAATGAATCTAACTTGAGTTACATGATTGAATTCATCAAGAATTTTCACTTTGAAACTTTAAAAAAGATAATTAGTAACTAAAAATTATATCAATGTATCTATTAAGATTATTCTCTATTATACTCAGCTGCATCATTTTAAACGGATGTCAAAAAACCAACTCAAAAACAATCATTCTATCAAAATCTGGAAATAATTATATAAAATGGATAGAGGATGAAAATATAATTATTCTAGATGCATACACTATTGAAAATACAGATAGTATACTTGCTTTAGCAGATGGAATTATTTTAACAGGGGGCGAAGACATCAATCCTCTTTTGTATAACAACACTAGCAACTTAGCTATGTGTGAACCCATTAATTATAGAAGAGATAGCTTAGAACAAAAATTATTTGATTTTGCATTTCGTCACCAAATCCCGCTCATAGGTGTTTGCAGAGGTATGCAAATGATGAATGTTACTACAGGAGGTAGTTTATATGGAGACTTGCCAAGTGAAATTGGAACTACAGTTCTACATAGAAATAATGGAGAAGTAATACACGATATTGTTGTCACAGATACATGCTCCCTTATTTTTCCTTTAGGACAAGATACTTTTATTGTTAATTCTTGGCATCATCAAGGACTGAAGGACGTCAGTGCATACTTAAAAGTAGTAGCTGAATCATATGACGGATTAGCTGAAGCCGTTGTTATGGACAAAGCCTTTCATCCATTTATGATTGCTGTTCAGTTTCATCCTGAAAGACTTAAAGAAAAAAATCCTATTCATATTCAAATGCGAAAGAGTTTTTATGAAGCTATGGGAATGAAAAAAAAACAGGGTTTTTAGATATCTTACATTTCTAAATGGACTAACTTTGCCGACCATCTAAAAGAGATGATAGAGGATATAATAATAACATTCTTAATTAGCATTTCTCCTTTTGGCGAAGCCCGCGCAGGAATCCCATACGGAGAACTAAACGGCTTGCCAATTGCCGTTGCTTTATTTGTTAGCCTTGCTGCTAATTTATTGGTCTTTCCATTGTTCTATCAATCTATTAATTTATTCAATAAATACTTGCTAAAAAATAAGTGGTATAAGAAAGGTGCTATAAGATTATCCTTGAGAGCAAGAGGAAAAACCAAAAACCTCATCAAAAAACATGGAGTTTGGGGATTAATGGTTTTTGTGATGATTCCATTACCTGTTACAGGAGCTTATATCGGAACTATTGCTGCATACATTTTCGGAATAGAGTATAAGAAATCGCTTATTGCTATTAGTAGCGGTATTACCATCTCCTCTATCTTAGTTGCTACCTTTATGTTCATCATCTGATTTTCAATTATCTTTGCACATATATGCAAGGAAAGAAAACAGTTCTCATTATATTAGACGGTTGGGGTCATGGAGATAAGACCAAATCAGATGCTATCTACCATGCTAACACTCCTTTTATTGACTCTCTTTACGATAAACATCTGTATTGTGAACTTAAAACTTTTGGAGAACATGTTGGTCTTCCTGAAGGGCAAATGGGAAATTCTGAAGTAGGACACCTCAATATTGGTGCTGGAAGAATTGTATACCAAGATTTAGCTAAGATTAATCTTTCTTGCGAAGACAACTCTATTGCTACAAAAAAGAGCTTAAAAAAAGTATTTAGTTACACAAAACAGAATAGTAAATCACTTCACCTTATTGGTCTAGTTTCAGATGGAGGAATTCATTCGCACCAAAAACATTTATATAAATTATGTCAATTAGCGCAGGATGCAGGAATTGAAAAAGTATTCGTTCATGCCTTTACAGATGGTAGAGATTCTGATCCAAAAAGTGGAAAAGGATTTATTCATAAGCTAGAACAAAATCTATATGGTGCACAAATCGCCTCTGTATGTGGGAGGTATTACGCCATGGATAGAGACAAGAGATGGGAACGAGTTAAGCTAGCCTATGATTTACTTACAAAAGCTAATGGAGAGCAATCACAAAACTTATCAGAAAGTATTCAAAAATCATATGATAATGGAGTGACTGATGAATTCATTAAGCCCATTGTGCATATTAATAAAGACAACCACCCTATAGGATTAATCCAAGAAGGAGATGCTGTTATATGTTTTAATTTCAGAACGGATAGATGCAGAGAAATCACAACAGTTTTAACACAAACTGACATGCCTGATTTTGAAATGCAAAAACTCAACTTGTTTTACACTACCATGACCAATTATGATGACACTTTCAAAAAAGTGAATGTTATTTTTGAGAAAGATAATCTAAAAAATACTTTAGGAGAAGTTCTAGCAAAAAATGGTCTATCTCAAATTAGAATTGCTGAAACAGAAAAATATCCGCATGTTACTTTTTTCTTTTCAGGAGGTAGAGAAGAAAATTTTGAAGGCGAAAAACGGTTAATGATAGAATCCCCTAAAGTTGCTACTTATGACTTACAACCTGAGATGAGCGCTGAATCAGTAACCTTAAAAACATTACAGGAGATTCAGTGTAGAGAAGCAGATTTTATTTGTCTTAATTATGCGAATCCTGATATGGTTGGTCATACAGGAGATTATGATGCTATAATAAAAGCAGTAGAGGTAGTAGATTTATGTGTAAGCAAGGTTGTTAAAGCAGGTATTAACGAAGGATATAGATTTATTATTATCGCCGATCATGGTAATGCAGATTTTTCTATAAACTCGGATAGTTCTCCAAATACGGCTCATACTAACAACCCGGTACCTTGCTTTGTTTTAAACACACATTTTAATAATATCAAAAACGGAATATTAGCAGATGTAGCACCAACAGTATTAAAAATAATGGAATTAGAAATTCCGAAAGAAATGACTGGCGACAGTTTAATTAAATAAGATTATGGAATATATTAGAAATTATATACAAGAAAATAAAGAGAGATTTATAAATGA